>Ga0307373_10001853_pt1 | contig 39096 bp, 39 predicted proteins | sample OX2MG_FD_202534 | JGI IMG/M metagenome (GOLD analysis project Ga0307373, IMG submission 202534) | Soil microbial communities from Risofladan, Vaasa, Finland - OX-2 | ecosystem: Environmental > Terrestrial > Soil > Coastal area > Acid sulfate soil | place: Finland: Risofladan, Vaasa | collected...
GCCCTGGGACAGGAGAAGCGTCGCCAGGAAGTTGCGCTGCTGCTTGGCGCGGCAGGTCAGCACCTCCTGCTGATCGGTGTCCCCCTCCGCCCCGCAGTTCCACGACCGGTTGTGCGACTCGCCGTCGGCGTTCTTCTCGCCGTTCGCCTCGTTGTGCTTCTCGTTGTACGAGACGAGGTCGCGCAGAGGAAAGCCGTCGTGAGCCGTGATGAAGTTGATGCTTGCCACCGGGCGGCGTGTGTCGCTCTGGTAAAGGTCGGAGCTGCCGGTGAGCCGTGACGCGAGCTCGGCCACCGTCGCCGGCTCTCCGCGCCAGAAGTCGCGGACGGTGTCGCGATACCGGCCGTTCCACTCCGACCACAAGGCGGGGAAGTTTCCGACCTGGTAGCCGCCCTCTCCGATGTCCCATGGCTCGGCGATGAGCTTGACCCGGCTGACGACAGGGTCCTGCTGGATCAGGTCGAAGAAGGTGGACAATCGGTCGACCTCGAAGAACTCGCGCGCCAGCGTGGCAGCGAGGTCGAAGCGAAAGCCGTCGACGTGCATCTCGGTGACCCAGTACCGCAGGGAGTCCATGATCAGTTGAAGCGCATGAGCGTGAGCCACGTTGAGGCTGTTCCCGGTGCCGGTGGTGTCGTAGTAGAACGTCGGATCCCCGGGCACCAGGCGGTAGTAAGCGGCGTTGTCGATGCCCTTGAAGCACAGGGTGGGACCCAGGTGATTGCCCTCCGCAGTGTGGTTGTAGACCACGTCGAGGATGACCTCGATACCGGCCGCGTGCAGGGTCCTCACCATTGCTTTGAACTCGTTCACCTGCTCTCCGCGCTGCCCGGAGCTCGAGTACCCGTTGTGAGGCGCGAAGAACCCGATCGTGTTGTAGCCCCAATAGTTGCTGAGTCCCATGTCGCGCAGGCGGTGGTCGTCCACGAACTGGTGGACCGGGAGAAGCTCGACCGCGGTAACGCCGAGAGAGACGAGGTGGTCCACGACCGAGGGATGGGCGAAGCCCGCGTAAGTCCCGCGCAGGTGCTGGGGCACGTCGGGATGGCGGCGGGTGAACCCCTTCAGATGGGCTTCGTAGATGACCGACTCGTGAAGGGGCGTGTCGGGCGAACGGTCGGCGCCCCAGTCGAAGGTGGGGTTGTGCACCACTGACTTGAAAACGTGGGGAGCACTGTCCTCGATGTTGATGGTGGTCAGGTTGTTCGGATCATGCCCGTAGCAGGACGTGTTCCAGTCGATGTCTCCTTCGATCGCCCGCGCATATGGATCGAGCAGGAGCTTGTATGGGTTGCAGCGGATTCCGTTCTCGGGCTCGTACGGCCCGTGGACCCGGTAGCCGTAGCGCTGACCCGGCCCCACGTTGGGCAGGTAGGCGTGCCAGGAGAATGCGTCGACCTCCTCCATTCGGACGCGGCGCTCTACGCCCGCATCGTCGAAGAGGCAGAGGTCGACAGCCCTGGCGACCTCGGAGAACAAAGCGAAGTTTGTCCCGCCTCCGTCGGAGGCCGGTCCAAGTGGATAGGCGCGACCCGGCCAGACGTCGATCCGGCCGCCGGGAATCTCAGACACCTGCTGCGGAAATCTCCAAGATCACGACACTCGATCGTGGCAGGCTCAGGGCCCGGCCGCGCTTCCTTATCGAAGTGTGAGATGCCAGGAGAACCTGCGCGCCGGGACCGATCTCGCAGCGCCACGCTCGCTCGCCCATGTTGGCCATCAGGCTGATCGCTCCCCGTCGCAGGACGAGATGGCGATCGCTCTCGTCGAGCTCGACCTGGACGGGTGCATCTCCAAGCCGGCTTCGCAGCCGGATCAGGTATCGGTACCACTCAAGCATGTGGCGATGGAAAGGCTGGTCGAGCTCGCTCCAATTGAGCTTCGACCGCTCGAATGTGGCCAAGTCCTGCGGGTCGGGCACCTGGTCGGGCCTCCAGCCGAACGCGGCGAACTCCCTGCGGCGCCCTTCCGAAACCGCCGTGCCCAGGCCCGGGTCGGCGTGGTCCGTGAAGTACTGGAACGGGCTGCTCGAGGCCCATTCTTCACCCTGGAAGATAAGCGGTGTGTATGGGGCGGTGAGCAGCAGCGCCGCCGCGATCTTGAGGGCTCCCTCGTCGACCAGGTGACCCAGCCGCTCACCGGCCGCGCGATTGCCGACCTGGTCGTGGTTCTGCGCCCCCACCACAAGTTGGAAGGGCGCCACATCCCTGTTGTTGGTCCCTTCGGTGATCAGCCGTCGAGCCGAGCGCGGACCCTCGTAGATCCAGCCGTCGCGAAGCGCCCTGCCCAGCAGCTCAAGCGAGCCGAAGTGCCGGTAGTAGCCCGAGCGTTCGCCGGTGAGCGCCGCGTGCAGCGAGTGGTGCCAGTCGTCCGACCAGGCGGCGTCGAGGCCGTAACCTCCCAGCGCGCGGGCGCGCACGAAGCGCGCGTCGTTGACCTCGGTCTCCGCGACCAGGACGACAGTCCGCCCGAGCTCCGCTCCCAACGCATCGACCTCGACCGCAAGCTGCTCGAGCATGTGGGTCGGAGACTGGTCCACGATCTGCTGGACGGCGTCCAGCCGCAGCCCGTCGACGTGATAGTCGCGGATCCACATCAGCGCGTTGTCGATGACGAATCGCCGCACCTCCTCGCTTCCGGACCCGTCGAAATTCAGTGCTGCGCCCCAACCGGTGTGGTGCCTGTCGCTGAAATACGGTCCGAACTCGGGCAGGAAGTTGCCGACCGGGCCGAGGTGGTTGTAGACGACGTCGAGCAGGACCGCAAGCCCGGCGGCGTGGCAGGCGTCGACCAGGCGTTTGAGCCCGGCTGGGCCGCCGTAAGCGTGGTGAGCGGCGAAAAGCGCAGCGCCGTCGTAACCCCATCCACGCAGGCCCGAGTACTCCGCCACCGGCATGAGCTCGATCGTGGTGACGCCCAGGCCGACCAGATGCGGGATGTGCTCGGCGACGCCGTCGAAGGTGCCTGAAGGCGAAAAGGTGCCGGTGTGCAGCTCATAGATGATCGACCCGGCAAGCGGCCGGCCACGCCATGCGCCGTCGTACCAGGCGTGTGCCGTGTGATCGACCACCTGCGACAGGCCGAGCACGCCGTCTGGCTGGGACAGCGAGCGCGGGTCGGGGCGCGCCTCTCCACCGTCGAGCGAGAAGCCGTAGCGCCTCCCGGCGCGAGCTTCGCGATCGGAGACTTCCCACCACCCGGACTCCCGGTCATGCATCGCGAGCCGGCGGCCGTCCAGCACCAGCTCCACGCGCCGGCGGTCCGGCGCCCACACCCTGAACGTGTGCATCAGCGTTGCGGTTGGGCGAGGACGGCGACGGGGAAATCGGCAAGCAGCGTACGGAGGGCGACAGCGGCGCCGCCCTCGAAAGCGTGGCCGGTCAGGACGTCGCTCCACGTGCCTCCGGGCAGCTCGACCGACGTGTCGCCCCACTCGCCGCCCAAGCCCACGAGGAGGCGCGGCACTGCAACGACGAGCCTGCCCCTTGCGAATGCGACGACGTGGCGAGCCTTGGAGCCGGTCGCGGCCATGGGCTCGTAAGGGGCGCCGCCGAACAGTTCCGGGCGTTCGCGGCGCGCCTCCAGGAGTCGCGAGATGAGCCACAGCTTGGGCGCGCCCTCGTCGGCGCGGGCCATCACGTCTGACGCGCCCGAATTGCCCATCTCGTCGAGGAGGCGGCGCCGAAGGCTGTAGTCGACCGGCCTGCGGTTGTCGGGGTCCACGAGGCTGAGGTCCCACAGCTCGGAGCCCTGGTACAGGTCGGGCACGCCGGGACAGGTGAGCAGCAAGGTCGAGTGGGCCAGCGAGTTGGCGCGGCCGAGAGAGATCAGCTGGTGGCTTCCGATGAACGCCTGGAGGTCGCCGAGAAACTCCGCATCCGCCAGCACGCTGCTCGCGAACTGCGCCACGGCGTCCTCGTAGGCGGTCACCGGATCCATCCAGGACGTGTGCGTCTTGGCCTCGCGCGACGCTTTCTGCAGGAACTGCGACACGCGAACCACATCGATCGGCCAGGCTCCGACCAGAGTCTGGTACATGAGGTATTCCAGGCTGCGATCGGGATAGCCCTGGGTGCGATAGCGCTCGTTGTGCTCGGCCCAGCGGCGCACCGCGGCGTCCCATTCGGCAGACATCTCTGAAAGGAGGCTGAGCCTCGCTCGAACGTCCGCGCTGCGCTTGGTGTCGTGTGTGGCGAGGGTGAGCATGGTGGCCGGCCACCGCAGCGAGATGCGCGAGCAGAACCCGTGGAACTCATCGACCGTGTGACCGAACCTGCCCGGGTCACCGCCGACTTCGTTCAGCGAGACCAACCGGTTGTAGCGGTAGAAAGCGGTGTCCTCCACCCCCTTCGCCATCACCGCCGGCGTGAACTGCTGGAACCGGCCCGCGAACTCTGACTCGACCTCGCCTTCGTGCTCCATCAGCAGGAGCCCACCGATGAACGTCAGCAGCTCGGCATCGATATCCGGGCGGCGATGGGCCGCGTCATCGACCGCCTGCCCCACTCGCGCGCGGTCGCCATCGCTCACCGCGCCGGGGCGCACATAGGTGCGGTATACGGTGAGCGCGGCGGCGATCTCGCGAATCGCCTCCTGCAGCTCGCCGCGCGTACGGTCTCGGTGCATGCGGTGCCGCTCGCAGATGTCGACGAGGAGGCTGGTCAGGCGCTCGAGATCGGGGATCAGGTCCCTGACCATGACGTCCTGCTTCGCCGCCCTGACCACGTCCGGATAAGCCAGCGAGTCTCCTGTGAAGGCGTGGTACAGCGCCGTCATCGCCGGTTCGTTTTCCGCATCGACGAAGAGACCGTCGACATGAGCGATGAAGTCGTAGCCGGTCGTTCCGTCGACCGGGAAGGAATCGGGCAGCTCCTCGTCGTAAGCAAGCACCTTCTCGACGACCAGGTATAGGGCGGGGGCGGCGGCTCGGATCTTGTCGAGGTACGCCTGCGGATCGTTGAGCCCGTCGACGTGGTCGATTCGCAGCCCTCGCACCTGCCCTGCCGCCACCAGCTCGAGCACGAGCCGGTGTCTGTCCATGAACACGTCTTCACGCTCGACGCGCAGGCCGATCAAAGTGTCGACCGTGAAGAAGCGCCGGTAGTTCAGCTCGGCCTGCGCCGTACGCCAGTAGGCGAGCCTGTAGTGCTGTCGCTGGAGAATCGCGTCTAGGGCGCTCGGGTCGTCACGGGCGGCGTCGAAATCGACGCCTTCCAGGGATTCGGTCGAGATCGGAAACACCTCGTCGTGGTAACGGACCACGACCTCAGAGTCCTGGCGCTCGAGGATCAGGTGTCCCGCCTCGAGCTCGCGGCCGTAGCGGTCGGCAAGCACGCCCAGCAGTATCTTGCCCTTCATGTGGGACAGGGCGGGTTCCCAATCGATGTCGAAGTAGCTTGCATATCGGCTCGAGCGCCCGTTGCGCAGGATGTCCCACCACCAAGGGTTGGCGCGGCCCGCCGACGCCATGTGGTTGGGCACGATGTCCATCAACACCTCGAGACCGTGTCGACCAAGCTCGTCCACGAAGGATCGGAATCCGGCTGCGCCACCCAGCTCGTCGTTGATTCGGGTCGGGTCGACCACGTCATATCCGTGCACGCTGCCGGGCGCGGATTGCAGGAACGGCGAGCAGTACACGTGAGTGACCCCCAGCGAGGACAGGTAGCCGGCACATGAGGCGGCGGCATCGAAAGGAAAATCAGCGGAAAGCTGCAATCGGTAGGTGCAGCGCGGGGTCATACGACGCGCTCACGGCACGGAACCGCAAGCTCGACGACATCATGCTTGTTCCCCAGTTCCACCAGAATGAGAATCATGCAAGAGAAAAGCGAAGAGCAGGTCCTGAGCCGTTTGTTTGAGCTGGAGAACGAAGGGCAGGCGGAACGGCGGGCGGAGCTGACCGGCCAGCGGTTCATCTCTTTGATCCAGGATCCGGACAGCGGCCGCGGCTTCATCCTCCAGCACGGTGTCGACGAGACCGAGGGCGCCGAGATCCCGGCCGGCACCGAGTTCTGGGAGTACCCGACCTGGCCGGAGGCCGAGCGCGCGTTCGACCAGCTGCTGGCTGAGTCAAGCCGGTCCGGTGAGGTCGTCGAAGACGACTCCACCGAGGGCATCGGGGATTTCGAGACCGCGGGCGCGGAGGTTCGCGACCTCTATTCGGCCAGCGACGAGGACGATCTCGTCACAGACCCCGAGAAAACCGAAACCGAAGTCGATTCCTGAAGCGATCGCCCCGACGGGCCGGCGTCAACTGAGCGCATAGCTGTAGACAGGGCTGAAGGCCCCTAGTCATCCAGGCCTGGCAGCAGGCCCTGCCGCAATCCACGATCGTCAGAATCAGGGCACATGCACCTACACCCCGAGCACGCGGAGAGGCATTTCACCGCCAGCGACTCTGTCCGTGACGTGGTCATCGGGATGTCAGACGGCCTCACGGTCCCATTCGCGCTGGCGGCGGGCATCTCGGGCGCGATCGCGGTCAGCCACCTGGTGGTGACGGCGGGCCTGGCCGAGATCGCGGCGGGATCGATCGCGATGGGCCTCGGCGGCTACCTCGCGAGCCGCAGCGAATCCGAGCATTACGCCAGCGAGCGCCGGCGCGAGGAGGCCGAGATCAAATCAGTCCCCGACATCGAGGCGCGCGAGGTCGAGCAGGTCTTCGAAGCATTCGGGCTCACGGCGGCCGAGAGCGGCCCTGTGGTCCAGGGCCTGCGCCGCAGACCCGAGGCCTGGGTCGAGTTCATGATGCGGTTCGAGCTCGGGCTCGAGAAACCCGATCCGCGCCGGGCCGTGATCAGCGCGGCGACCATCGGAGGGTCGTACGCGCTGGGCGGAATCGTTCCACTGGCTCCGTATATGGCCGTGAGCAACGTCCACACAGCGCTGCTGATCTCTGCGGTGGTGACGGCGATCGCGCTGACGATCTTCGGCTACGTCAAGGGGAGATTCAGCGGGGCGAAGCCAATGGTCAGCGCTGTGCAGACGGTGGTCATCGGCGGCATCGCCGCCACGGCTGCTTTCCTGCTGGCTCGGGCGATCTCTTAGGTGAGGTGGAAAAGCAATGAATGACAGTGTCGTAGTGGAGAGGACTCGCTGGCGTACTCGCTACCGCGACCGGGGCTGCGGGTGTGGATGCGGGGGGTTCTTCTTCGTGCTGATCGTCGGCGTGCTGTTCAGCCTGTTCAACGTGGTCGCCGGCGTCGGGGTGTCGGTCCGCGTGCCTTTCACCCAGAGCAACATCACGGTGGCCGGATCGGTGGGAGCGAAGGACAAAGCGCTCAACGCGCTGCCCGATTACGTCCAGGGCCGGCTCGGCAAGAATCAGAACTTCTTCAACAACTCGACGACGATGACGATCGGGCCGGCCGAGGGCACGGCGCTGGTGGTCATCGGGAACCAGGGCGGCGCGCCGCCGATCGACCTCCATATATTCCTGCACTGACAGCGGCCCGACACGGCGGCTCCGACAGCCCATGTCGCGGCAGACGTAGAAAGAGAAGGCACCGCCGAGCGTCATCGTTCGTGACATGAGACAGCAGCCGGTGCGCAATCGGGTCGCGCAGTGGTGCACCTGGGCAGCCTGCGCCCTGGCGGTGGGTGCCGCAGCGGTTGCGGTGGTGGTGCCGGGCGGTATGTCCAGCCGGGTGCACGGTGTCGTACTGCCGCTGGGCGTTGCCGCAGCCGCGCTCGCAGCGAGCGCGATCACGTCGGGGCGATCAGCCTGGCTCGGCGCATTCCTTGATGCAGCCGCCACGCTGGCCGTCCTGTACGAAATGATCCTTGCGGCGTCGCTGCCTGTTCGGCTGGCGATCGAAGGAACGTGCCCGCCGTCCACGGCATCCTGCCCGCTTGGATTCGAGCGGCCGGCCACCGAGGTCGAGATGTTCGCGGTCTATTCGGCCGTCATCGCCGGAGCAGTCTCCCTCCTGCTGATATTCGCCGCGGTCGAAGCGCGATATCTGAGAGCTCGACGGCCACCGGGTTGACACGTCGCCGCAAACCGTTTTAAGGCAACCCGCCACACCTCCTTAAGCGGTGCCGGAAGTCAAAAAACAACCGCCGCGAAGGTGCAATAACCGCCCATCCCCCGCGTTCCGAACGACAAGGTTGCATCGTCGTACGGCAAGGGGGTGATCGGTGTGCTGAACAGGCCCGCCGGAAATGCATCAGATCGAATCGGGCGAGCTGCTCGCAGCCAGCGCAGTCAGGCGCTCGTCGAGTTTGCCTTGATATCGCCGCTCTTCCTGCTGGTGGTCTTCTCGGCGATCGACATCAGCCGCTTGCTGTATGCGTACACAGCCATCTCCTCCGCCGCGCGCGATGGGGCCCGAACGGCCTCACTTGCTGCCTCGCAGTTCAGCGACTGTCAGATCATCCAGGAGGTCGAGCTCGTGGGCCAGGGCTTCCCGGTGAGGATGGACCCCAACTCGATCGTCGGCAACTCGGACCCCAACAACCCGAGCGGGGCGCTCCAGCCCACGATGCCGCCACCCAATGTCGGGTATGCCTACATCTGGCCGGCGGTCGCCACCGGCGACCCTCCGGATCTCAACTGCAACTCTACCCAGCAACGAGCGATCGCACCGACGGTGAAGCATGTGGCGGTCGAGGTCCAGTACCACTTCACACCGCTGCTCCCATTTGTGTCTACGTTCGCGCCCAACATCATCGTCAAGACCATTTCGGTGGTGACGACCGAATGATGTGGTACGTCACGTCCCGCAAGCGCCAGAGCGGCCAGGTGCTGCCGATCGCCGCTGCGGCATTCCTGGTCATGTGCGCGCTCGCCGGCCTGGCCATCGACACGAGCCGCGATTACCTGGTCAAGCGCGATGCGCAGAACGCGGCGGACTTCGCTGTGCTGGCCGCCTCCAAACAGATGACGCTGTCGGGCACGCTCAACGGCCCGGTCGCGTCCAACTCAAACGCAGTCATAGCCGCGCACGACTACACGACCAACAACAGCTTCTCCACCATCTACTCGTCGGGCTGCGACGCTGGTGGTTCGTCTTCCTTCAGCACGACGTGGTTCGACGTCCCGGGACTGAGCTGTGGAGCCACGACCGGTTTCACCAACAAGGTCAGCGTCAATTCACCGCCGGTGGCGTTGCCCGGCGCTCCCGTACCCGCGGCATGCCAGGGCTCCGGCCAGTTCACCTGCATTCAGGTGATCATCACGACCCGCATCGCCGAGCTCTTCACGTCGGCGCTCGGGATCAACACGGCGTACGTGACGGTTGGCGCCAGCGCCCAGGCGATCCTTCCGGGTTCATCATTCGACGCACCTCCGCCGAATGCGGTGACCCTCTATCAACCCCAGGCTGACTGCGACAAGAAGCTGCAATGCTTCGACGAGACCAAGCCGGCTTCGAGGGCTCTTCTCTCATGCACCGGTGGATCCAACAACTGTCCGACTTTCTGGGTGAGGCCAGGAACCGCGCCCCAGATCTACGGCTACGACGGATCCGTTCTGAGCTCGCCCGGCGACTACACCGTGTTGCGGTCGGCCGGGGACATGGTCATCCAGGACAACACGACGATCTGCGATTCGTATGGCGGCGCGACGTGTTCGCCGAACAGGGCGGTCGGGTCCCAGGGTTTCGGAGCTCAGGCCGGCTCCAAGATCTACTGCTCGGCGATCAATGGCGCCAGCGCGCCGACCGGTTGCACAACCACCGGGCAGTCCTCCCTCGCCCGGATCTATTCCAACGAGACGAGCTGGATTCCCGGCTACTGGTACCCGACCGTCGACACCAGCCAGCTGCCCTACTGCGGATCGCTCATCCTCAACGGCGGTCCCATGTACGGCCCCTGCGCCGACCCGTCGGAGCCCTACCTCATCGGGCCCGGGTTCTACGACTACATCGTCATCAACCATGGCGACTACGAGTTCGGCCCAGGCCTCTACGACATCACCGGCCTCGCCCCGGTCAACACCGCGACCAGCGGCTTTGCCAACGGGATCGACCACAGCCAGGAGACTGCTGCTGGGGACTTCGACCTCTGCACAGGCAGGACCGTCACCTCGTGCCCGGGTCTGACCGCGGGAATCTGGATCGGCCACGGAAGCCTGGCCTACTCCGCCTACCAGGGCCCGACGCCGGGCTCGTGCACCAACGGCGTGGCGGGCAGCGGTGGCGGCGGTGGGGATCCGACCGTGATCAGCGGCAGCGGCGTGGTCTTCAGGTTCGGGAGCAACTCCGGCGGTTTCGTGAGCACGAACGAGGTCCAGGGCCTGACGCTGGCGGGAGCCGGTGTCGGTGCGCTGGCTTCGGTGAACGGCTCACCGCTTCTGTTCGACATGGAGAACAACGGGTTCATCCATCTGGACTCTCAGGCCGGCGGCTCGGGCGTGCCGCCTAACACGACCAGCGGGATCATCTATCAGACCCCCAATGCCACCGGGGGCGGCGTCGAATTCGACCCGAGCATGGCCGGCTCCGACGTCAGCGGCAATGAGCTGCCGGCGGTCCAGGGCCAGATCCTCGCCTACACCCTCACCATCATCGGCAGCTCCGGGGGCACGATGGACTTCACGAACGGATACGGCGGCGGCTCGGTGCCAGGCATCGGGACCAGCGGCCGCAACGAGAACTCGATCATCACCAGCGTCACGCTCAAGGCCGGGGCGCCAGGCTTCTCGATCTTGACGGTGAACTACGCGGACGAGTGGATGATGGATGCGTACGACGTGTACGTGAAGGTCAACAACGGCAGCCCGCAGTTCTTTTCCCAGGGCATCTGGACCTCTCCGCCCGGCCCCGCCACCCCATTGCCTCCGCCCTCCAACAACCCAGGCGACGCTTACCCCGCCTACCCGAGCGGCGGCACCCCTGGCTCATACACGATCATTTCGACAGGCCCTCCGCAAGGGTCCAGCGATTGGCTGTACGCCATCCCGGGCGGCAGCGGCGCCACGATCGAGGCGAAGGGCGCCTGGACGTGGGGCCACCACAACGATCCGCGCATCGTCCCCCCAGGGAGGTCGAGCAACTACACGGCCTCGCTCATCTATACGTTCCCGAACCCAATCGGCAACTACCTGAGCGTGACGATGTTCATGCTCGACGGCGACCGCTGCGGTGACTACGCGTACGCCACCTACACGTTCAAGAGCACGGGTGGCCCGGGCCCGGGCCAGCAGAGCATCGGCTCTGTCTCGCTGGTGCAATGAGAATGGAGGCCTCGCGCCGAACCCGAAGGCGGACCCAGGTCGGCCAGGCGCTGGTCGAGTTCGCTCTGCTCACGCCTCCGCTCCTCTTGTTCGTCCTGCTGACGGTCGACGTCGGGCGGGCGTACTGGGAGTCCATCGACGCGGCTGGAGCGGCGCGAGCCGGCGTGCGGATGGGTATCATCTCCGACACCTCCGACATCGGCGGCGCCGTCCGAGACGAGCCGAACAGCGGCATCCCGAACACCGTGGCCGCGTGGGGGTCCGTAGGTCCGGGCACGGCGTGGGGCACGTGCACGTCCGGCACCAGCACGTGTGGCGATCCCAACGGCTGCGCCAGCACCTCTTTCAGCGGGACACAGATCGCGTGCTTCGCGCTGCGAACCTGCACGCTTTCGTCCGGTGGCGATCTCGGCACCATCACCGGATGCGGCCCGTGGGGGCTCCGCCCGCTTTCCGGCGGGCATGCGCTCCAACTGGTCGTCGTGATCAAGTTTCCGGCGGTGACACCCGCGCTTGCCGCGTTTGTCACCGGCGGGGTCCTGTACCTGAGGCAGTCGGACACCGGGAACGAGCTTTACTTCTGACAGGGCTCCTTCATGGGGATCTGAGCAGGTTCGACGGTGTTCCGGAGGACCTGGCCCAGCCCGGCTGAAGCGGACCACCCGCCGCCCAGATCCCGACGCCGAGCACGATGAGAATGGCGGCCAAGGCCAGCGCAGCCCACAACCGCGGGAATCGGACCCAACCCTCGGCCACGCGGACGCCGAGGAATACGACCAGGGCGCACACGACCGCCACGAGGTTGAGGAGCAGGAACACCTCGTTTCTCGCGTCCGAGCCCGTGCCGAGCGAATGGAGGACCGCGAGCAACCAGGCTGCGTACATCAGGCGGTGCAGCCAGATCCAGGTGGACCGTGGGAGGCGCCGGGCCGGCCAGCTGGTGAGGATGGCCGACCCATACAGGTAGGCCGAGATCACGCCGAGGCCCAGCCACGTGCCTCGATAGGCCGACGCAAAAGGCACCACCGCGTCGACCGGGCCCAGGTGCGCGAACGGATCGACGATCGCGGACACGACGTGCAGTCCCCCGAACACGATCGTGAGCAGAGCGATGTTGATGTGCAAACCTTCGACCAGGAGCGGATAGGCGGCCGGCAGCGCGGCGCGCACCACCCCAAGGATCAGCACAACGGTCAGCAGGAGCAGGGTCACCTCGCCCGAGCTCCGATCCAGGAACCAGAGCGGATTCGGAGGGGTCACGAGCCTCCCGTGGTGGCGACGGGGATGGTTCCGGGGGCTGGAGTCGGCGGCTGTCCCGGTGGCTGCAGGCCGCCTCGTGGAAAGAGGCCGTTCACCGCGGCGATGATCGAGTCCTGGACCGCCCCGGGGCCCGACTGCTGGATGCCGGCCTGGGCGAAGAGCACCGCGTTCAGACCCGCCGCGGCGACGGCGGCAGCGACGGTCACGCGTCCGACCGTAGGGCGCTGATCGGTCGGGCGCCGGCGTCGCTTTCGCTCCTGGGCAGCAGCCGCTTCGCGCCAGGTCTCACGTCGTGGCTCGGACCCTGAACCCGTCCCGCTATCGCTCATCGGCAGCTCTTGTCGTCATCGGCGTGGTCGCTGGCGCGCGCACCGCGCGACCTAGCATGAAGACTCGAACGTCACATCACAACCCCACTTTCCATGCCGATAGGCAAACTTCCTCGCCCCGTGGCCGAGGGGCCCTTGCCATGGAGGGCCGAACAGCCCTGGATCGCGCGGCCGGGCCGGACTAGCCTTGGCCCGTCGGATCAACCTCAGGAGGTGTTCAACGATGGAGCAGGGCAAAGTCGGGGATCGCGTGAGCATGGAATCGGAGCGCGTCGGGCAGTCGGCGCGCGATGGCGTCATCCAGGAGGTGCTGGGCGCCGGTGAAAACGCTCACTACCGCGTCCGCTGGGACGACGGCCACGAGAGCACGTTTTACCCCACCGCCGGGACGACCAGGATCATCCCCAAGGCCAAGAAGGTGGCGACGCGCTGAAGCCGGTGGGCGACGGGCGAAGCGAGGCGGCCTAAGGCCGCTTCGAGCGCTTGGCCGCGGCGCGGGTCGACCCGACGGCCTGCCAGTAGCCCGAGTTGGGGCCCTGGACGTTGCCCGGCTTCTTGTGGTCCGGGTCGCCACGCTGTCCTTTCTGGTGCTTGTCGAGGCGGTCCGCTGGAGTCGGTATCTCGGGTTGCTGACGCTTGCCGCTCATGCCTTTCCCCCTTCGTTGGTCGGTGTGATCGAGTCCTCCTCCGTGGGCTCAAGACTCGCGATGTAATCGGCGATCTCCATCTCGGGCGTGCCGGCGGCGAGCAGCTCGCGAACGTGCATGCGGGCGTCCTTGCGAAGGCTCGCCACGAAAGCGTCGAGCTGCTCCTCAGTTGCTCCTTCAGGCGGTATCAGGTTGATCATCGGTCTCGTCTCCTTGACTCAGGTGGATCGTGCGAAACGGCTACGGATGCGTGGTGACCCTCTCCTTCAGCCGATCGACCTCGTTGGAGATCCTGTCCATCGCCAGGTCAAACGTGATACGGGGATCGTGGCCCGTGGCTCCCGCCCGGAGGCCGGGCAAGCGGTGGCCCAGCAGGTGCAGGTTGATCTTCACAACGTGGAGCGGTTCCGGCCTCTTCTTCACATCGCGGATGAACTCGACGTCGGCCCCGGCAATCAGGTCAAAGTGATCGGCAAGGCTCTTGACTTTCTCGTCGACATAGGCACGGAGCTCGGCCGGAAGGTGGTGGGTGCGATCGCTGATCTGTACTTGCATCTCGCCTCGATCTTGCGCAGGACGATCGCCGGTGATCAGGGCCGTACGGCCTGCCAGTCCGGGGACCTTCGAGCGGGACCGGTTCGGGGCCCGGCCGACCAGGATGCCTCTCGGGGGCCGTTAGACCCTGGAAGGACCCGCCGGGCCGTCTTATCGTGTGCTCGTCGAGCCATGCCTGGAGATATCGGATCAGAGGCGAGAGCTGTGAGAAGCCGTGCCATCGCGGCGGAGGAGAGCGCGGTTTCGATCCCGGCCGGGGACGCTTCGATCGCGGGCGACCTGGTCATCCCGCCGGGTGCCCGCGGCATCGTCCTGTTCGCTCACGGCAGCGGGAGCAGCAGGCACAGCCCCCGCAACCGTTTCGTGGCACAGGAATTGCAAAAGGCGAACCTTGCGACATTGCTGATGGACCTGTTGACACCATCAGAAGAGGCGCTCGACGAAGTGACGGGCGGCAGCCTGCGCTTTGACATCGGCCTTCTGTCAGGGCGTCTTGAGACCGCGTCCGATTGGGTCAGGGCCAACTCCTCCACCGCCGAGCTGCCCCTGGGCTACTTCGGGGCCAGCACCGGTGCCGCCGCAGCCCTCGTGGCCGCCGCCGCAGGGTGGCGCGGCAAGGTGAGCGCGGTCGTCTCGCGCGGAGGCCGGCCGGACATGGCTCACGACGCCCTCGGCGCCGTGAAGGCCCCGACCCTGCTCATCGTGGGTGGCGATGATGACGTGGTCATCGAGCTGAACCGGAAGGCGCTGCGAAAGCTCTCGTGCGAGAAGCGCCTGGAGATCGTGCCGGGGGCGACCCATCTGTTCGAGGAACCGGGCACCCTCGAGCAGGTCGCATCGCTGGCCGCGGACTGGTTCGACAGGTACTTGAAGTGAAAGCCATGGCCGGTGTCGAGGCCGATGCCGCGGAGTCGTCAGACCGCTTTCACAACCGCGACGAGGCGGGCCGCCGCCTCGCTCGCCGGCTTTCGGACCTCGCGGGGCGAAACGACGTGCTGGTGCTCGGAATCCCGCGCGGTGGCGTGCCGGTGGCATTCGAGGTCGCGCGCGTGCTGCAGGCCCCGCTCGACGTGATCGTGGTCCGCAAGCTCGGTGTCCCGGGAGCCGAAGAGCTGGCGATGGGCGCCATTGCCTCCGGAGGCGTCCGCGTCCTCAACGAGCGCGTGCTCGGCGAGATCGCGGTGCCGAAGAACGTGATCGACCGCGTGGCCGCCCGTGAGCTGATGGAGCTGGAACGGCGGGAGCTGGCCTTTCGTGGCGGTCGCCCTCCGTATGACCCACATGGACGAACCCTGGTCGTGGTGGACGACGGCCTTGCCACCGGATCGACAATGCGAGCTGCCGTAATCGCCCTGAGGCAGCGTGGGCCGGCGTCCATAGTGGTCGGGGTGCCGGTGGGGGCCACGTCGACCTGCAAATTGCTCGCCCCTCTCGTGGACCGGCTCGAATGCGTGATCGAGTCGCCGGCATTCTTCGCCGTAGGGGAGTGGTACGACGAGTTCGGCCAGACGAGCGACGAGGAGGTGCGGCAGCTGCTCGAACGGGCCATATGGACCAAACGGCCCAAAGCACGGGCTTCATAGCGCGCGCGATCATCCGGTCGGCGGTGCCGGCCCACTCGTCGACACTGACGCTTCAAGTCGTCCTGCGGGACGTCGAAGGTTGATCGGGCTATTCTCGACTCAGCACCTGGTCGCGCTCGCGGCCGTGACCCTGTCTGCGTTTGGCGCCGTCATCCCGCCCGGCGATGGCCTGGCTTGAGGGTCGAGGCCGTCTGCGCCTCGCTCGCTCTGGTACTCGTCGCCCCCAGAAGGGTGGGGCTGGATGATGGCCTCAAAAGAAATGGTCCCCGGGTAAGTCGTGGGTTTCCGGTTCAAGCATCCCTCCCTTCATTAGGGGTCAGCCCCGACCGTCGCCCATCCACTCCCGGGAACCAGCCCACAGCATCGGTCATCGAACGTCGAACAGGCAGGGCCATTGGTCATGCATTCCACGGGACCCACCCCCCAGGCCGGGGTCGGCCGAATGAGCGCCCTGGTGCTCACGATCGTCGGACTTGGAGCCAATCCGGTTTGCGCGGCGCCAGCGGCCCTGTGGCGGCGACGGTCAGGTTTTCAGGCTGCCCGTGGGATGACCGTGGGGCCCAAGCTTGCTCATCAGCTCGCGCTGCGTATCCGTCGAAAGTTTCCTGAGCGCGGGTGAGAAACGCACCGAGGGCGGCCGGGGCGAGCGCAGGTCGCGCGCGGCGGCGGGCAGGATGGAGTAATCGTCCTCGAAGCGCCGGCGGGACTCGGCGACCGCGGCCTGCGCTTCAGTCCTCCGGCCACCGATCATGAGGGGCTCCATCAGCGACTCGTGTCTCGCCGGCGCCGCCTCCTCGAACAACCCGACCAGGTCTCCGAAAGGCCGACGCCGTCGAAAGACCTGCTTGCGGCCCGGGGCGGTGACCTTTCCTCGCGATAACTTCATGACCGGGCGGTCCGCGTAACGGACGAGCTTGTAAGCGGTGTCCAGGTATGGGTAATCCGCTGACACTCCCATCTTGGTTCCCACACCAAAGGCGTCTATCGGCGCGCCGGCCCGCACCAGGGCGTCAATCTCCAGCTCGTCCAGCCCGCCACTTGCCAGGATGCGGACATGCGACAGGCCTGCGCTGTCGAGCAACTTTCGACCCCTTCGAGCCAGGTCGTCCAGGTTGCCGCTGTCAAGCCGGATGCCGAGCGGGCCGGCCAGGCTTAGCTGCTTGATCACCGCGATCGCGTCTTTGACGCCGGCGATGGTGTCGTAGGTGTCGACCAGAAAGGTCGCGCGGCCTGGAAAGTCCTCGGCAAACGCCCGAAACGCGCCCGCCTGGCTCGAGAACGCTTCGACGTAGGAGTGCGCCATGGTACCGGCGACGACCAACCCGTGTAAGCGGGCCGCCTCGACGTTGCTGGTGGCGCCGAACCCTACCATCGCCGAGAGCCGCGCCACGTCGAGCCCCGCCTCTATGCCCTGCGTGCGGCGGAACGAAAAGTCGACCAGGTCGCGGCCGGCGGCTGCGATGACGCATCTCGCCGCCTTGCTCGCGATCGTGGTTTCGAAAGTCACCTGGTTGAGCAGGAAGGTCTCGATCAGCTGGGCTTCGGTCAGCGGAGCGGTCACCTCGATGAGCGGCTCGCCCGCGAACGCGATGCGCCCTTCGGGTATCGCCCACACGTCGCCCGTGAAGCGCAATCGCCGGAACGCCTCGAGGTCAGATGAGTTGAACTGCCGCTGGTCGCGCAGGTAGTCAAGGTCACGCTCTTCGAACCGCAGGCCTTCCAGAAAGTCGAGACACGACTCCACTCCGGCTGTGACAAGAAAGCCACGTGTCACAGGGAGCCTTCGAACGAAGAGGCTGAACGTCGCCTGCCCGTTCATGCCACGGCGCATGTAGCTGGCGACCATGTTCAGCTCGTAGAGGTCGGTAAGGAGCGCGTTCATGGTCGCAGGCCATGAGCGTGCCACATCGCCACGAGCGGCGAACTCACCCCTGGCACTCAGCGGGCGAGGCGAACGACCCTGGTTTCGGCGTGACCGGCGCGACACAGTTGCAATGAGTGGCGGTCGTGAGATCGCTCCAAACCGTTGGACAGGGAGAACTTCAATGGCAACCAAAGTCGCAAAGCGACCCATCCGTCGCAAGGCAGTCGTTCACAAGGTCAAGACCCAGCAGTCCCCAGCGGCCGCAATCTCCGCCGCCTTCGAGCTCGCCGAGCGTTTCGTCGAGACCCAGCGCGACCTACTGCACGGCCTGATCCAGAACTTGACTGAGCAGTTCGCCCGCCACGCACCCAAGCGCGTGACCGTTACCAGGGCCACGCACGCGCACCGCGCGACGCACAAGCATGTTGCGGCGCGACGGCTCGCGAAGCATGCCGCTTAGAGCCGGGGGAGTGCACGTCGCGCGGTCAGGACTCGAGCTTTCCCGCCAGTGCGCGCCGCGGGGTCAGAACTCGCGCCTTCCCGTTCGAGGTGCTGATCAGGCCGACCCCGCACGTGGCGCAGACACCCTCGGCCTCCGGGATCAGTGATCGATCATCAGCGCCAGGTGGGCGAAGAGTCGCACCACCGCAGGCCGGGCATGACGTCCATTGCCGCTTCAGCCGTAGAAATCGATACTCGGAACGGCTGCCGTTGAACCCCGCGGCGCCTGCATCCGCAGGGTTGCCTCGCGGGCCACGCCTTTCCACGCGAGTAGCCTTCATCACCGCAACCAAACCACCACCGGCGCGCGCGTGCCAGTGGCTTCGGCCCCGCCAATCCCGGGCCAATCCGTGATGTGTGACGCGAGATCAGGGGGTGGTGATCTCGGGCTTACGCGTGCTCCGACTCCTGCGCCCTGACCTGGATCCGACGGTCCACCGGGACGCGAACTTCTCCACGGTCTGAAGAGTCGGCGTGAGCTCCCAGCGCTCCACCGGAAGCCTGGGTCGCACCGGAAGATGCTTGAAGAAGAGGTTCTTGCCCACCTCAACGAGCGTCAGGTAGATCACCACCATCAGGCCCAGGATGGCGAGGAATCCACCTGGAAGCGCCTTGAAGCCGAACAGGGAGGCAAGCGGCGTGAACGGAAGCCCCACGGCGACCACCACCGAGCCCAGCGTGCCGGCGGTCAGCGCCAGGCCTGGCCGGCTGCGGAAGAACGGAACGCGCCTCGTCCTGATCGCGAATATGACCAGGCTCTGCGTGGCGAGCGACTCGGTGAACCAGGCTGTCTGGAACAGGCTGCCGCGCGCATGGAAGATGAACAGCATCACGCCGAACGTGGCGAAATCGAAGAGCGAGCTGATGGGTCCGAAAAAGATCATGAACCGGCGGATCATGCGGATGTCCCATTGCGCCGGGCGCTCCAGGAGCTCGGCGTCGACCTTGTCGGTGGGGATCGTCATCTCGCCCGCGTCATAGATGAGGTTGTTGAGCAGGATCTGTGTCGGCGTCATGGGCAGGAAGTTGAGCAGCAGCGAACCTCCCGCGGCGCTGAACATGTTCCCGAAGTTGGACGACGTGCCCATCAGGACGTACTTCATCGTATTGGAGAAGATCCGCCGCCCTTCGAGGACGCCCCGGGCCAGGATGCCGAGGTCTTTGCCGAGCAGGACTATGTCTGCTGCGTCCTTGGCCACCTCGCTGCCGGTGTCCACCGAGATGCCCACGTCTGCATCCCGAAGCGCCACGGCGTCGTTGACCCCGTCGCCGAGAAATCCCACATCCCGGCCGAGGCTGCGCTGGGCCGTGATGATCCGGGACTTCTGGTCCGGGGACACGCGGGCGAAGATGCCGACGCGAGGAAGACGTTCGAGGAGCTGCTGGTCGCTGAGCTGGTCCAGCTCGGGCCCGGTGATGCTCTCGCCGTGATCAAGGCCAAGTTGCCGGCAGACCGTCTGGGCCACGACCGGGTTGTCGCCGGTCACGATCTTGACCTCCACACCGAGGCGCTTGAGCTGGTCCAGCGACTCGGCCGCATCGGCTTTGGGAGCGTCGAGGAAGGTCAGGAATCCCTTCAGCTCGAGGTCCCTTTCGTCGGCCAGGGTGCAGTGCGGCGCACCTGTCCAGGGCTTGGTTGCCACAGCGACCACCCGCGCGCCGGCTGAGAACTGCTGCTCGACGGTCGATTGCGCACTGGCAGCCGCCGGGCGGCAGCGTTCGAAGATCGATTCCGGCGCGCCCTTGGTGATGAGCGTCATCGACCCGTCGGGCGCGGCGACCAGCGCCGACATCATGCGGCGCACGTGGTCGAATGGCAGGTTGTCCAGGTGCCGGTAGCCTGGGGGCGCCACCCCGGCTTCAAGGAGGGCGGCATCGAGCGTGTTCCCCGAGCCGGCCGGGTCGACACCTTCTCCAGCCGCGCACAGCAAGCCGAGCTTGAGCACGTCGCCGTCCGGCTCTCCGCCCGGGTCGATGGCCTTCTGGAAGGTGATGCGGCCTTCCGTCAAGGTCCCCGTCTTGTCCGTGAAGAGGACCTCGATGTTGCCCAGGTCCTCGATGCTGATGAGCCTCTTGACCACGACTCGCTTCCGGGCGAGGTTTCGGGCACCGGAGGCCAGGCTGACCGAAACGATGGCAGGCAGCAGCTGCGGGGTCAGGCCGACCGCGATCGCCAGGGAGAACAGAGCGGACTCCAGGATCGGGCGCCCGAGCAGCGAGTTGGCGATGAATATGCCGCCCGCGAGAAAGCCGGTGACCCAGACCAGGAGCACCGAGAAGCTGCGCAGCCCGCGCTGAAACGCGGTTTCCGGCTGCCGCTCGCCGAGCCTGAGCGCGATCTTGCCGAAGGCCGTCGCAGACCCGCTCAACACCACGACCCCGGAGCCGGACCCGCCACGCACAGTAGTTCCCATGTATGCCGCACAGCGCAGGCCGAGCTCTCCCACGGACAGGTCCGATTCCGGTTCCGAGCCCTTGCTTTTGGGCATCGGTTCGCCGGTGAGGATCGCCTGGTCGCACTCCAGCTCACGAGAATCGATCAGTCTCAAGTCCGCGGGCACGAGGTCGCCAGGGCGCAGCAGCACGACATCGCCGGGGACCAGCTCGGTCACATCGACCGCTATCGACTGACCGCCCCTCATGACCAGGGACCGGTGGCGAATGCTCGCGTGCAGCGCCTCGATCACTCGTTCCGAGCGGTACTCGTTGAAGAAACCGAGTCCAACGCTCAGGCCGACGATCGCCAGGATGATGATCGCGTCGGTGTGCTCGCCAGTCAGGAAGGCGATGAGCGTCGCCGCCCCGAGCAGGATGAGAAGCGGGTTGCGTAGTTGTCGACCGAGGATCGAGAGCGCCCGGACGTCATGGCTACGCACCGCGTTTGGACCGACCACGGCGAGACGGTGCGCTGCCTCCGCAGGCGAGAGGCCTTCGACAGAGCTGCCCAGGCGTGAGAGCGCTTCGCCGGCGGTAAGGCCTGCCGCCTCGAGTAGGGTGAGGGTCGGCTCGCCGGCTTTTACCGGCACAACGGACATGCCCGAACCATCCTCCAAAGCACATCGCCTGTCACAGGCCTAACGTCGCCCCGCGCTCGAGACCTTTGCCGTCGACTCCCGACCGGCACTGGAGGGGTGGGGCGAACGGCCCTGGCTCTCGCGGGTCCCAAGCAACACAGTTGGTCTGAGCGGACCACGTGGCCCGCGATGAAAGCAACTCAGCAAGGAGTAACTCAGATGGCAAAAAGAAATGTAAGAGGTCAGATCGGGCAGGCCTGGTCTGAGATCGCGAAAGACGAGGCGACCTTTATCAAGGCCGCGACGAAGGCAGTGGAGAACGTTCCTTCGCCCGCCGAGATGGTCGACCGCGCGCTGGTGTTCGCGGCCCACACCTTGAGGTCGCAGCGCGAGGCGCTGGTCCCGCTTCTCGACGGGCTCACGCCCAAGGTCCGCAAGGGCGCGAAGGCACGGCCGTCAGCCGCAAAGGCGGTCTCGGCCGCTTACGACCTCGCAGAGCGTGTAGTCGAGTCCCAGCGCAAGCTGCTTCATGGATTGGTCAAGTCCGCCAAGCCGGCTCCTGCGCGCCGCACCACGAAGAGTCGCGCAACGGCCAAAGCCACGCACGCGCGCCGCATCACGCGCAAGCACGTGGTGGCGCACAAGACGGCCAAGCGCGCCGCCTAGCACTACCACTCCCCCCGAAGTTCGCCGACGGCTCAACCGCCGCCGGCGAACTCACCTTCTCCAAATCATTCCGGTCGGCCGGCCATAGCCGGAGCTAGTCTCTGGCTATGGGGGCACGGCGCGATGCGCCGACCAGGCTGGGCGCTCGCACCAACCTCGGGTTGGTCGCCCTCCTGGCCGGTGCCTTCCTGACCGGTTGGCTGGCCTTCGCTTTCGCCACGGCACCCGCCCGATGGTCGCTGGTCGTGCACGCAACGACCGGGTTCGCGATCCTTCTCCTTCTGCCGTGGAAGTCGATGGTCGCCCGGCACGGCCTGCGGCGGCCACGGCCAGGGCGCTGGGTGTCGGTCGCCCTCGGCGCGTTGGTCCTCATCTCCCTGGGCGCCGGCCTGGCGCATTCGACCGGCGCACTGCTTTCTTGGGGACCGTTCTCGGCGATGGAATTGCACGTCGGCGCGGCCATCGCCGCGGTGCCGCTCGCCGTGTGGCACGTCGCGGCGCGGCCAATCCGTTTGCGACCTGCCGACTTCTCGCGTCGCGCCTTCATGCGTGGCGGAATGGCGGCGGGTGTGGCGGCGGCGGGGTACCTCGCAAGCGAAGCGGTGGTGAAGGCGGCCGGGCTGCCGGGAGCGTCACGCCGTTTCACAGGTTCATACGAGGCCGGCTCATATCAGCCGGCCGAGATGCCTGTCAGCTCATGGATGTTGGATTCGATCCCGCAGATCGACACTGCGACGTGGCGGCTGCGGGCCGGCGGCCGGACGTGGTCGTACGACCAGTTGGCGGCATTCGACGATCCCCTCACGGCCACCCTCGACTGCACCGGCGGCTTCTACTCGACGCAGCGGTGGGCGGGCACGCGCCTGGATCGACTGATCGAGACGAACGGTGGCGTGAGCGTCCGCGTGGTATCGAGCACCGGCTACGATCGACGCTTCCCGATCGAAGAAGCGGGATCGCTCCTTCTGGCGACCAGCTGCGGCGGCATGCCGCTGGACGCCGGCCATGGGTTCCCGGTGCGCCTCGTCGCCGCGGACCGCCGCGGGTTCTGGTGGGTCAAGTGGGTCGTGGCGATCGAGGTCGACGACCTGCCACCCTGGTGGCAATCACCATTCCCCTTGCAGTGACTATCCCAGGCTTTTTCACGCGGCGTTATGGCTTCCCCAGATGAGCGCTCACGACGTCTTCAACCGAGCCACCTCGTACGAGCCTTACGTCGGCCGTTGGAGCCGCCTTCTCGGCCCGGTCTTCCTCCAGTGGCTCGCAGTCGCCCCGGGAGGCCGGTGGCTGGACGTCGGCTGTGGAACTGGCGCCCTGACCGAAGCGATTCTCGCCGGCGGCCAACCGGTCGCGGTGGCCGGCATCGACCCGTCCGGGGAATTCATCCGGCACGCGACCGCCGCGATATCCGATGCCCGGGCGAGCTTCTCCGTAGGCAGCGCCACGAGCCTGGATTTCAGCGAGGGCGGGTTCGACGCCGTCGCCTCAGCCCTGGTGCTCAACTTCGTGCCCGAGCCGCTGCGGGCGGTGGCCGAGATGCGCCGGGTCGTGCGTCCGGGTGGGATCGTCGGCGCGTACGTCTGGGACTACTCCGACGGCATGCGCATGATGCGCGTGTTCTGGGACGCCGCCCTCGAGCTAGACCCGACCGCAGCCGCTCTCGACGAAGGGTCGCGCTTCACGATCTGCTCACCACATGGGCTACGCGACTGCTTCGAATCGTCGGGCCTGGAGGCGGTCGAGGTCCGGGCTCTTGACTGCCAGATGACCTTTGTTGATTTCGACGACTACTGGAACCCGTTCCTCGGCGGCCAAGGATCCGCACCGGCGTATGCCATGTCCCTCGATGAGGCAAGGCGCGCCCACCTTCGTGAGCTGATCCGGTCCAGGTTGCCGGGCGAGAGTGGCGGCGAGATCCACATGGTGTCGAGAGCCTGGGCGATCAAAGGCAGGCGCGCGCATTCCGGTGGGGCCAGCAGCTTCAGATCCGACAGCCCGAATCACGCTGCGACGTCGGATGGTGCCGGCGCAGCCTGAAAGGAGGCGAGACTCGAATGTCCCGCCTCCTGAACAGGTCTCTCAGTTGATGACCGTCTGCTGCCGCCTCTCGGCGAGAAGCGCGAATCCGCTCACACCGACGACCAGCACGCCCGCGATCCAGCTGACCCAAGAGGTCGCTGTCACCGCGGTGAATCCAAACAGCCAGGGGGTGAAGAAGAGGATCACGCCCAGTCCGGTCACGATCCCTTCCACGATCTTCGAGGCGTTCGCAAGGAACGCGGAGACCAGCCCTACCACCGCCACCAGCCCGCCCAGGATGTAGGCGCTGTAAGCGGCGCTGCTGCTAGAGGTCTCACCGAACACGAATGGAGTCACGAAAACTGCGACCCCGATCGCGACGACTGCCCAGTCCTGCCAGCGCTTGAATGCTGTAGACATCAAACTCACCTCCCCGGGCGTTACCACTTGATTTGCACTCCGCGGCGGGCCGGCCCGATGGGGTCCGCGGAACTCTTGAACTGAGCGTCACGTTAAAGGGCGCCCGCCTGCGCGACCAGGGCCGTTCGTCCCGTGTCGTGTGAGTCGGGAGTCGGTGCGAAATCGCGTCCGCATCACCCCGACCGGCATCCAGCCGTCAAAGGCCTGTCGCCTCGGTCGCGACAGGCCATACGGCCCTCATGGGCTCGGGTGCGACGAACGTACTTTTATCTCGTGATGCTGCTCGCGTCGGCGGTGCTCGGGTCGAGGTGATCGCCACGCCCGAGACCACGGACTTGGACGGCTCTCACACCGTCGTGAGCGTCCCCGCACGCGGCGCGACGCTCGTGGAGACACACGAGCTGAGCAAGCAGTACAGCGGCGGCGTCCTTGCGGTCGCGGGCCTCAGCCTCACGATTCGCGCGGGCGAGGTGTTTGGATTGCTGGGCCCCAACGGCGCTGGCAAGACCACGTTCCTGCGGATGCTCACCGGCCTGATCAAGCCAACCTCCGGGACTGCGACGGTGGCGGGCGGATCGCCGGGATCACCTCATTCGCTCGCGCACGTCGGCGCGATGATCGAAGCGCCGGCTTTTTGGCCTTACCTATCAGGGCGCGACAACCTCCGGTTGCTGGCCCGTTACTGCCGCCTCCCCGACACACGGGTCGCGGCGGTGCTGGCCGAGGTCGCCATGACCGAGCATGCGCATCGACCTACGGGCACGTACTCGACCGGCATGAAGCAGAGGCTGGGCGTCGCTGCCGCCCTGTTGAAGGATCCCGCGCTGCTCATTCTCGACGAGCCCACCAACGGCCTCGACCCGCAGGGCATGGTCGAGTTTCGCAATCTCATCAAGAACCTTGGTACCGGCGACCGCACCGTGCTCCTGTCGAGCCACCTGCTCAACGAGGTCGAGCAGATCTGCACTCGGATCGGGGTCATCCGCCGTGGCAAGCTGGTCACGGAAGGGACCATCGACGAGATTCGGGGAGGAACGGAGTTGATTGTCCGCGCGCAGCCGGCCGACCAGGCGCGGTTGGTCCTGGAGAAAACGTATGGAGCCGACCACGTGTCGGTGCGAGACGGCGCTTTCAGCCTGAGGGTCGATATGAGCCAGACCGCAACCATCGCCAAGAGCCTGGTCATGAGCGGAATCGACGTCACCGAGCTGCGCCCAGCCGAGCGCTCGCTCGAAGACGTCTTCATCGAATTGACCGGCACGGAGGGTGGGAGCTGATGCTGGCTGCAGTCCGAGCCGAGTGGTTCAAGCTGGTCCGCCGCCGCGCGCTGTGGGTGACCATCGGCCTGATGGTCGCGCTCGCGGTCGGGATCGAGTATTTCCTCGTGTACATCGTCGCCACCCACCCGCCGGCCGGGGCGGCCCGCGCGGGCGCCCAACTCTCGGCTTTGCGGACCGGCCTTTACCCGGACTCGGTGATCAAGAAGTCGCTGGCGAACGCGAGCGGCCTCGTCGGGATCTTCGCTTTGATCGTCGGAGTCCTGGCCCAGGGCAGCGAGTACTCGTGGGCGACGGTCAAGACCACCCTGGTTCAACTGCCTGGACGAATCTCGATCGTGGGTGGCCAGCTGGCATCGCTGGCGGCGCTTGCCCTCATCATGACGTTGAGCCTCTTCATCGCCGATGCCATGGCGAGCTACGTCATCGCCACGATCGACGGAAACTCGGCGGCATGGCCGTCGGTGATCGACCTCTTGAAAGGTATCGGCGCAGCGTGGCTGATCCTCTATTTCCTGACCGTGCTGGGGTTTGGCCTCGCGACCGCCTTCCGGCAGTCGGCGATGGCGATCGGCCTCGGCCTCGCGTACGTCTTGGTCATCGAGAACCTCGTGTTCGGACTGCTGGTGAACCTCGGCGACACGTTCAAGCAGATCCAGGAGTGGTTCCCTATCGCCAACGCCGGATACCTGCAGGATTCGTTTGGTAGGGCGAGCGGCGCAGTCGCCGCGGCCGTGGCAGGTCCTCCACCCGTCGACGCCGCGCACGCCGTCATCGTGCTGGCGCTGTGGCTGGTTGGAGTGGCGGCCGTGTCCGCGACACTGGTCAGGACGCGCGACGTAACCTGACCCGTTCCTGACGGGCGCGGCGCGGCGCTGATGTCCGCAAACCCTTTTAGACTGGCCTGACCCACGTGTTTACCGGAGCCAAGTACGCGCGCAGCGGCGACGTCAACATCGCCTACCAGGTCGTGGGCGACGGTCCGATCGACCTCGTGCTCGTTCTGGGCTGGGTGTCGCACCTGGCCTACGTCTGGGAGCTGCCAGCCTTGGCGGCGTTCCTCAACCGCCTCGCCTCGTTCTCGCGGCTCATCATCTTCGACAAGCGCGGTTGCGGGATGTCGGACCGAGTGCATCCTCTTCCCACCCTCGAGCAGCGGATGGACGACGTGCGCGCCGTCATGGACGCCGCCGGCTCGAAGAGAGCCGCGCTGCTGGGGATCTCCGAAGGTGGGGTCATGTCGGCCCTCTTCGCAGCGACGTATCCGGAACGTACGGCAGGCCTGATCATCGACGGAAGCTACCCGTCGCGGCTGCGTCGCCCCGGCTTCCCGTGGGGTATCACCGAGGGGCAGTTCGAGCGGACCATCGCGGGGGTCGGAGAGACCTGGGGCAAGGTCATCAACATGGAGGGTTACGCGACAAGCCAGGTCGGCAACCCTGAGGTCGCCCGGTGGTGGGCCACCTTCACGCAGATGAGCGCCAGCCCGGGCGATGCCAGGGATCTCCTGCAGATGAACCTGCAGATCGACATCCGCGACATCCTTCCGGCCATCGGGGTGCCGACGCTGGTGATACATGCGCGCGGCGACAGAGTCGCGCCGATCGAGGCCGGCCGCTACTTCGCCGAGCACATCCCGGGGGCGCGGCTCCTGGAGCTGGACTCGGACGACCACTGGCCGTACTTCGTGGACGCGGACCTGGTGATCGGCGAGGTCCAGGAGTTCCTTACGGGAGCTCGCACAGCCCCACCGCCCCAGACCATGCTCGCGACCGTCCTCTGCATGAGCGTGGCACAGGCCGGCGCGCACGCCGTATGGCTCGGGGACAAGCGGTGGAACCAGCTCATCGACCGCCATCACAGCGTGGTCCGCAAGGCGCTGGCGCGTTACTCGGGCACCGAGATCGAGGCGGGCGAGCGCGGGCTCACGGCAGTCTTCGACGGCACCGCGCGCGCCATCCGCTGCGCCATCGAGGTCCGCGACGAGCTTCTCGAACTGGGGCTGCGCGTTCGCGCCGGCCTGCACGCCGGCGAGTGCGAGGTGGGCGACGGGCGCCCCAGGGGCGTTGCCTTGCACGTCGCCTCGAGCGTGATGGAGGCCGCCCAGCCCGGCGAGGTCCTCGTCTCGGGCACGGTCAAGGACCTGGTGGTCGGCTCAGGCCTGGAGTTTGCCCAGCGCGGCGTCCGTGTCTTCGCCGACGTGCCCGGGTCGTGGGGCTTGTTCGAGGCGGGAGCAGGACAGCCCGTTCGAGTCCCCGAGGCGGTGCGGACTGCGGCTCCGGTGCTCAGCCGCCGCGAGCGCGAGGTGGCGCAGCTCGTGGCGAGCGGCCTGAGCAACCGCGAGATCGCGCAGCGGCTCTATCTCTCGGAGCGCACGGTCGACAACCACGTCCACCACATCCTCGACAAGCTCGGCTTCGACTCCCGCGTCCAGGTGGCGACCTGGATGGCACGAAATGAGCACGTGGGTTGAGCACAGGCTGAGCCTTCTCCCGGATGGCGGCGCCTCGACGCCTCCATAGCCTGATCGGGAAGGCAGCCCACCCGGGCGGCCACCACAGCAGGGAGGTTTCTGATGGCCAGATTTATGGTCGAGCGCACATTCCCGGACGGGCTCGAGATCCCGTTGACGGACCAGGGGGCACAAGCCTGCATGTCTGTCGTCACCACCAACGCCGAGCTCGGGGTCACGTGGGTGCACTCATACGTGACGGAGGACCACAAGAAGACGTTCTGCATCTACGACGCGCCCAGCCCCGAAGCAATCCGGAAGGCGGCCAAGCTGAACCAGATTCCGGCCGACGAGATCACGCCTGTCCGTGTCCTGGACCCCTACTTCTACAAGTGAGGTCGGGGATGCTCAACCAGCTGACGTCCGGCCGCGGAATGCTCATCGCCGCGCTGGCAGCGGCGGCGTGCCTGTTTCCCGTCAACGCGCTGGCCGGTTCGCTGCCCAGCGGCGAACGGGCGCTGGGGAACGCCTCGATCGAGCCTGCCTACAACGACGCCGACGGCAGCATCGTCTACCTGCTGACCCCCAACCGGCTCGCCCCACTGGGGGCGAACAACCCGATCAACTCGGTCAACTCGCATGCCGTGGCGCCCCTGTTCCTCATCGTCTACCCGCCCGGGACGCCGGGCACGTTCAACTGCATGGGCGCGCCCGGCAACTGTCCGGACCACGGGGGTGTCATCGCCAGCCTGGCGACGTCCGTGATGCCGGGCGTCTACGGCACCGACCCCCTGACGGTACCGGGACACGATCACCTGGTCGGGGTCGCCCGCACGGGTGGTGATTTCAACGTGCCCTGGCACGTGTACGTCGAGCTGTTCAAGTCGGGTGCTTCGGTCACCCACATCACGACTCTTGCGGAGCTCGAGGCGGCCTGGTCCGCCAACAGCCTCCTCGAGGTCGACACCGGGATCACGTTCGTCTGCGCCATCGTGTCGGCGAACGCGTACATGGCGGGCACCCCGGTCGCCTGAAAGCGCTCAGCCGGGAGAGCGCCGCGCTCTCCCGGCTGGTCGACCTGGAGTCTGGCGCGCCGAGCCACCGAGGCCAGAGTTCTAAAACCCGCCTGACATGGGTCGGTCGGGCTCGATCCAGGCCACCTCGACCTGGCGCCCGAGAAAGCGGCCGAATCGGAGGGCGGCCTCTTCGATGCCGGCGCGGACCGCCGGTGACAGCCGGGCGACCGGTCTGACCTCCACGCGAACCCCTTTTGAAGTCGCCACCTTCCGCCAGGCCCCACGCAGCTCGCCGCCGGCGGTGATGACGTTGGACAGGATGCTGGACAAGGCGAACAGCTCGGGTCGGAACGGGTAGTGCGCATGCAGCATGGCCGAGCGGTCGCGGTAGCCCACCGTGTACTCGTCGAAGTTGGGCAGCAGGTGTACGGCCCCTCTTCCGGCTGGTCGCCAGTCAAGCTCGTGGTCGCACCAGTAGTCCCGGCCTTCGATCGACCGGATCGCCAGTTCGGCGCCGGCGAGTCCGATCGCCCTTCTCGCGTCGGCCAGCGTCATCTCCGACCACCAGGCGAAGTCCTGCAGCTGCGCCGGGCCGTGGCTGCTGAAGTAGCGACGCGCGAGCTCGCGGAGCGCGTCTTGCGGTTCCAGCGGCACTGAGGCCGGAGCCCGCTCCTCGAGCAGCGCCCAGGTGAGCTGCTTGCCGCGCCGCGGACCGCTGGCCAGGAGGCCTTCGAGCTCCAGCGCCATCACGAAGTACAGGAGCCGCTGGCCTTCCGCCGAGACGCCCGCGGCCGCGAGCACGCCGCCGAGCTCCGTACGCGTCATGCTCCCGCCGCCTGCCAGCGCCGCGTGCCATGCCGCCCGTGCCCGGGCGATCACCTCGCGGTCGATCTCGAGCTGCCGCAAGCGGCCGGCAGCCCTGGCCATGACCCTCGGGCCCGTCAGACTCAACAGCCACCGGATGTCCTCCGGGAGCACGAAGTGCCATGTGGGCCTCAACACGTGGGTGCGCAGGACGGCACCATCGTCGTAAAGGCGGTCGAGGGCCGCGTCGGTGACGCCTTCCAGCCGCTGCGCGAGCGCCCATTTGGCGGCCGGGAAGTCCTGCGATTGCACGGCGCCCATCCGGCCCACCGCCTCCATCGCATCGCCAAACGGTTTTCCGGTGAGGCGCTGGGCGCGAAGCCGGGCGCCGGCGATGCTGGTCATGTCGGGCGATCAGGGTAACCGGATCTGGTTACCCCTCTGATCACGGCGCGGCGTAGGTGAGGTAGACCAGGAAGATCGGGATGTCGGTGCCGGCATGGAAGATCGCCGACGCGAGGATGCTTCTGCTCCTTTGCATCAGCCAACCCAGGATCAAGCCGTTGATCAGCGTGTAAACCAGGAAAGGCAGGATGCTCGCGGCGTACTGCACCTGCACGTGAAACGACGTGAAGATGACTGCGGCGAGGACGTTGGATGACAGGGGGCCGAGAAACGCCCCGTACCGGTTGAGGAAAAGCCCTCTGAACCACAGCTCCTCCCTGAACCCGTTCAAGAGCACCAGGACGACCAGGGCCGGGGTCAGCGAGAGCAAGCGCGACATGGTGACGGCACCGTGGGTTGGGAAGAAGGAAGCGGTCCGGCCTCTGACGACCAGGAAGTAGACGATCACGAAACACGCAACCCCGACAGCCACTCCCCACCAGTTGGCCGACCTCGTCAGGAAGATGGATCGCAGGTCGGCGCCGGAAGCCCTGGTCAGCACGATGATCGGAACTGCAAGGAGCAGGGTGCCGACCACCTGAGCCAGCACCGTGCCCATCACGGTGGAGGCGAGGGGATTGTTCGTGCTCGTCGTCTGATGCAGAACATCCCTGACGAAGAGGTGCTGCAGCGGGCTGATCGAGCCGTCTCCAAAAAAGCCGGCCAGCGTGAAGACGAAGAAGGCGAACGGGATCTCCCAGAACTTCTTCAGCTCATCCGATCTTCGTGCGAATGCGGCGAGGGCCAGCAACACCGCGGATAGCACCAGGACGAACGCGTCCTCGAGCACTCCCGAGGGAATCACGGAGACGCTGGCCCGATAGGTCAGAGCCGCGACCAAGCAGAAGGCCACGAGCAGCGACCGCGAGACGAGGCTCGCAGATTGCTTTGCGGGCTCGGACCGGCCCGTCGGCTGATCGGAATATCCCAGCGCCCCGCGGCTCCCCGGATGACTTCCCTCGACGCGCCCACCCATGACCAACCTCCTAGCGTATCTCGTACGGTAGGAAGTACCATACTCTCGTGCCGAGAGCTGTCAAGGCCCAACGCGCCCGACGGCCGCGGGGCTCGCTGACGCGGGATCAGGTCATCCACGCCGCGCTCACCCTGGCCGACCAGGACGGCCTGGGTTCGCTCACCATGCTCAACCTGGCACGCCGCCTCGAGTGCGGCGTGATGACGCTTTATGGATATATCGAGGGCAAGGACGACCTCCTCGACGCGATCGCGCAGGCGGGCCTTCGGGACCTACGACTGCCCCGCCCGTTGAGCAACGACGTCGAGGCGGTCCTGGTCGCCTGGGGCCGGGGCCTCCGGCTGACCCTGATCGAGCATCCCAGCCTTCCGGTCATCTTCCTGTCACAGGCGGTGGTCGGGCCGGGGATCTTCCGCGGCGTCGAGGCGCTGCTGCGGCGCCTCGGCGAGGCGGGCCTCCCGGCCACAGCCGGGGTCCATGCCATCTACGCCGTCCTCACCTACACCACGGGCTTTGTGGCCTGGGAGATTCCGCGCACGCGCCGGCAGGCGAAGGCGGCGTACGCAGCCAGCTGGCGCCGGGAGTTCGCCAACCTGCCGCCCGCTGATTTTCCTATCGCCGGCGGAGTCCTGGACGAGCTGGGACAGGTCGCGGGCGAGGAGCAGTTCGAGCTTGGGCTGCTGGCCCTCGCCGCGGGCCTGGCCCGCCGGCAAGGCTGAGCTCGCAGGTCAGGTCTTCTTGCGCCGGACCACGACGCCCTGTGGCTGCGGCGTGCTCTGGTAGGGCGTGGTCCCGGGCATGAACCACTGCACCCGCCCCGCCACCGTGTACTCGAGCAGTCCGGGAGGCTGCGCGAACCACTCGTTGCCCGGGCGCTTCAGGTCGACGTTCAACGTCCACTCCATGAAGGCATGCCAGACCGGGGCGGCGATCACGCTCGCCTCGAGATACTGGGCCATCGGGCTGAAGTTGGCGTTGCCGAACCAGAAGGCAGTCGCGACGGCCGGGGTGTAGCCGAGCGTCCAGCCGTCGCGATAGTCATCGGTTGTTCCGGTCTTAGAGGCGACCTTGTGGTCGGGGAGGGTCAGGTTGGAGCCGAGACCGAAGATCATCGCCCTGTTGCGGTCGTCGGACATCATCTGCTCGACGATGTAGGCCACGCGGGGGTCGATCACCTGCTTGGCGCCGGAGCTGGGGTCGAGCTTGTAGAAGGGATGCCCGTCCGCAGTCGTGATCGAGGCCAGCGAGGTCGGCTGGTGGAGCACCCCTTGCGCGGCCAGCACCGACGCTCCGGTGGCCATCTGGAGGGGAGTCTCGCCCCAGCCGCCTAGCGTCAATGAGGCCCCGTAGCTGGAGAGCGGGTCGTTGTCGGTGAAATGCTGACAAGCCGGAGGATCTGCGCAGTGCCAGGGCGGCGCTCCCATGGTGCGGGCCATCTGGGCGACGTCCGCGGGTCCGTTCGGCAGACCCAGCTCGACGCGCACCGCGGGGATGTTCAGCGAGTTCAGGAAGCATGCCTGCAGCTGGCAGGTGCCGTGCAGCCTACCGTCGTAGTTGGCCGGCGTGTAAAGGGGCTGGCCTGCTCCCTGGGAGACCGAGATGCGCTGGTCCGGGACCGGAGACACCATGGTGAATTTCCCACTCGCGATGGCCGCCGTGTAGGTGTAGATCTTCATCGACGATCCCGGGTTGCGCGGCGGCCAGACGGCGAAGTTGTACTGGCCGCCGTTCGCGCTGGGATCGGCCGATCCGACCATCGCCAGGATCGCGCCCGAGTGGGGATCGATGGCGACCATGGCGCCCTGGTGCACGTTCCCCCAGCCGTACCGGCTGACCTGGGCCTGGATCAGCTGCTGCGCCTTCTGCGTCATGGCCCAATCGAGGGTCGTGACGACCCGCAGGCCGCCACCGTAGGTCACCGCGGGCCCAAACCTCGAGACGAGCTCGTCGGTGACATAGCTCACAAATCCCGGATCCAGGATCACGTTCGCCGGGAGGAAGATGTGGTCGGGAGCGCTCAGGTCCTCGGCCAGGGCGGCGGCCCCCTGGGCAGCGGTGACCATCTTGGCTCGCACCATCGCGTCCAGCACCTGGCCCTGGCGAGCCTTGGCCACCGAGGCGTCGTAGAAGGAGTTGCTGTAGCTCGGATCGCGAAGCAGGCCGGCGAGCATCGCCGCCTGGGCCAGGTCGAGCTTCGCGGTGGTGGTGTGAAAGTAGATCTTGGCCGCGGCGGCGCTGCCGTAGGCGTCGTTGCCGAAGAAGACGGTGTTGAGGTACATCTCGAGGATCTGCCGCTTGCTGTAGGTTCGCTCGACCTCCACGGCCAGCAGCGCTTCCTCGACCTTGCGGCTGAGCGACGGCTGGTTGCCGACCAGGGTCAGCTTGACCAATTGCTGGGTGATCGTCGAGGCGCCCTCCACGGGGCTGCCCGCCCGCAGGTCCACCACCGCCGCACGGAGCAGAGCGCCAGGGTCGACCCCCGGCTCCGAGTAGAAGTTGTGATCCTCGATCGCCACCGCCGCCATGGGCAGGTACTCGCCCATCGCGCTCAGCGGCTCGTAGTACTGCTGGTGGCCCGAAGGGTGAATGTCGGCGAGAAGGGTGGTCCCATCCGAGGCATAGATCAGCGTGTCTTCCGTCATGGGCACAGCCGCGATCACTCTCACGTCGGGCAGGCCGTTGATATAAGCAGTGACGCCCGGAGAGGTGGCCAGGAAGGTGGTCCCGACGATGGTCGCCACCACGCCGATCTTGACCGCGGCTGGCACCACCCACAGGCCCGCCAGCGGCGATGGGTTCCACGGTCCTCGCTCCCGGTAGATGCCCGCGCGCAGGAGGCGTCCGTCTTTCCGCCGGGGCCTCGCCGGTTGGCGGCCGCCCGCGCGGGGGATGGCGCTCAACGCAGATCCCCCTCGCGGCCGGCGCCGGCGCTGCTGTGAAGCCGTCCTCGCACGGCCGCCAGGTCGGCAGAGTTGAACCTGAGTCCGCCCTCGTCGCGCGTGCAAGGAACTCGCCCCGCTCGGGCCCACCGATAGAGCGTGGTGCGCGAAACACCCACGTACTGCGCTGCGGCGCCCGCATCCATGAACGCGACGTGACCGGCCACAGCGGCTGCTCGGAGCTGGATCGGCGGTCTGGTTCGCCGGTTGTACTTCACCACCCACCAGTCGCCGAGCCGCGGTTGAGGCTCCTGCGAACGGCGCACCACCGCGCCCAGGCGAGCAGCCACCCCGGCCCACGCGAGCGCAGCCACGCCCACCGTGATGAGCGTCAGGCCCGGCTCGTGGGCCGAAACCCACGACGCGGCTGGACCGAGGGCAGAGTCGAATGTCTGCCCCGCCAGCGTGAGCGCCGCGCGCGCCAGGGACTGGCTGAGCTGGATGGACTTGGCAGTCCTGACGCCGGCCAGCGCGGAAAGGCACAGCAGGACGAGCCCCACCCACGCAGCGAGGTCGAGCCCTTCGGGCAGGTCGCCCACGACGGGCAGGCGCCGGCGCAGTGGCGTGATGCTGAGGACCACCAGGATGAGGGCGACGGCGACGATGAGCAGGCGCAGGCTGGCCGGCACCTAGAGCGCCGCGCCCCTGTGGGCGGCCGTGATCCGCGCTTTGCTCCCACCGGCAGCGGCAATCCCACCAGGCATCATTCCCACCCGCCTGCGCTTACATCCTGCATCGGCTTGACGATGTCCGCAATCCGGGTTTTCACTTTCTCCCCAACCACCGTTTGAGCGACCCACGCTCCCGCACGCCAGGTAACAATCTCAGCAACTTCCCGCGAACCTGGAAAGCGCCCGAAGTCAGGGCAGCTTCAATTCGAAGACTCATGGATCACTCTTAGAACAACGGCTCGAGGCGCGATCTCGTTTCGTTCCGTTCCGTGCCGTCGAGGCGGGCTGGTCGACCTGCGGTGTCGACTCGCCTTTTTGCAGTTGATGACCTTTCCTCGCATACCCTTGCCTGAGAATCTCGACTAGGCATCTCGATCGATGTTCACATCCCTGACGCTTCTGGTCCTTGCGGGCCTGCTCGGGCCGTTGCTCGCTGCGGGCAGAAGATCGTTGGCCCCGGTATTGGTTGGCGAGCTGATTGCGGGAGCGATCCTCGGCAAGACCTGGTTGCATCTGATCGTCTCTACGACCCAACCCTTCCCTGAGTTCTCCGCTGTTGGCTTTGCGATGCTGATGCTCGAGGCGGGCAATGAGGTCGACCTTCGGTCTGCAGAACTGCGCATAGGTGCTATTCGGGGAAACCTGGCTCTCCTGATCGCGCTGGCGCTCAGCCTGCCCGTCGGGCTCGCCATTTCCGCGTTATTCCCGTCCGGGCACCCATCGCTCTTGGTGATCCTGTTGGCGGGAAGCTCGGCCGCCGTCGCCTTTCCCACCATCAGAGAACGAGGACTCAGCGGCCCTGCCATTGCGATTCTCATCACCTGGATGACGCTGGCGGACGCCCTGACCGCGGTTCTGATGCCACTGGCGCTGTCGGGCGCAAGCCGGATCCCGCTGGCGCTCGTTGGCGACATCCTGATCGTCGCCGCCGCGGCAGCCTCGATGGTGGCGGCACGTCGGCTGTTCAAGAGCGGCTTGGCCGACGAGGTCAAGCGCGAATCCAAGCACCGGCATTGGGCACTGCAGCTTCGGCTGTCGGTCCTCCTGCTGCTAGCACTGGCTGCCATCGCCGAGCGCACTGGAGCAAGCTTGCTGGTCGCGGGATTCGCAGCCGGCATCGTACTGCGCCGTTTCAACGAGCCCAACCGACTCGCCCAACAACTGACCGGCCTGGCAAGTGGCTTCTTCGTGCCGGCCTTCTTCGTCCTGCTGGGTGCGAGCCTCGATCTGAGCGCCCTCGTACGCTCTCCATCCGCGGTTGGCCTCGCCCTGGCCATGGCGATCGGTGCGACAGCAGTGCACGTGGTGGCGTCGTTGGTGACGGGTACAGAAACCAGGCTGCCGGCCGGATTGCTGGCTTCAGCCCAGTTGGGACTTCCGGCGGCCGCCGCCTCACTGGGCCTGGCCAGCGGAGCTTTGGGACCGGCCGTGGCTGCCGCCCTGGTCGCGGGAGGAGTTTTGACGCTTATCCCTGCCAGCGCCGGCGCTCTCATGCTGAGCGGGAGCCGGGTCGCCCCGCCCACCGCCGAAGCGCCCGTCTGATCCAGGGCGGCTGTACGCTGCGAAGCGCTATGACCATAAAGCCGGCCTGGAAAGAAGCCCCCGATGCTCATGACTATCCAGCAGCCGCGGATTACTTGAGCCTGGTCATGCCTCAGACAGATGCGGACCAGCTGGTCAGCCGGCTCCGCACCACACCGATCGTGCGCAGAAAGGCGAAGGACGTGCTGCGCGCCAGTACGCTCACCGCACTTCCGCCCGACAACGTCCACGTCGCGAAGGATCTCGCCAAGGTTAAGAAGGGAGGGCTACTGTCCCCTGTTCTCATGATTCGTGGGCGCCTGGAAGCTCAGGTTCCCCTCACGGTCGCGGACGGGTACCACCGAATCTGCGCCAGCTATCACCTCGACGAAGATGCGGACATCCCGTGCCGGATCGTTGACGGCCCGCGCGGGTAGAAGGCGAGTTGCAGACTTGGCAACTCGGCTGCGTTACTGCGACCGTAGATAGATCTCAAGGACCGCCGCTATAGCCAGCAGGACATAGCCGGCAATCGCGACCGGCGTCTTTCTTCTCAGACGGCCAAAAACGATGAGTGCAACGGCCACCACCAGGGCGATTATCGGGACCAGCCTCATATCTCACTACTCCTGCGCACAACCATGGGCGTCGTCTTGGTGCCTGCTGCATGATGTCGTGACAGTATTCATTTGGTATCACTCTGACCTGTGCTTGAGATCTCAGACCTGTACCAGAGCTTCGGCGAGAGAATCGCCGTAGACAAGCTCTCTCTTACGGTCGGGAAGGGCGAGCTTGTAGGTCTGGTCGGGCGGAACGGCGCAGGCAAGACCACCACCATGCGCGCCGTCATGGGCATCTTCCAGCCGCTGGGCGGATCGATCAAGTGGTCCGGCCGTCCGGTCGCGCTGCCGGATCGGCTCCGTTTCGGATACATGCCGGAAGAGCGTGGGCTCTACCCCCAGATGCGCGTCCTCGATCAGATCGCCTACTTCGCCCGACTGCACGGCGTGGAGCTCGCTGCTGCCAGAAAGCAAGCCCAAAAGTGGCTGGAGACCCTTGGCCTCGAAGGCCGCGGGCAAGACCGGGTTGTGGCTCTCTCCCACGGCAATCAACAAAGAGTCCAGCTGGCGGTCGCCCTCGTTTATCAACCCGAGCTCCTGGTCCTGGACGAGCCGTTCGCGGGGTTGGACCCGTCGGCGGTGGACTCGCTCTCCGACGTTCTGCGGGCGGAGGTGGCCCGCGGCACGGCGGTGCTCTTTTCCAGCCACCAGCTGGACCTGGTGGAGCGATTGTGCCAGCGTGTGGTGATCCTCGAGCAGGGGCGCGTCCTGGCCAGCGGGACCCTGGACGAGCTGAGGGCCCGCCTGCCGCAGAGGCTGCGCGTGAAGGTCACGACCTCGGTCGACTGGACATCCGGGCTGAAGGGAACCGAAGTGATCGGGAGCGACTCGGAAGGAGTGCTGCTGGCCATAGCTCCTGGCACGGACACCCAAGCCTTGCTCCGCGTGGCGATGGCGGCCGGCTCGGTCGAGCACTTCGGCTTTGAATCGGGCGGGTTGCTGGAGCTCTACCGCCAGCTGGTGACCAGTTGAACCGCGTCAGCACGATCCGACTGATCGCCGGCCGTGAGATATCTGAACGGCTGAGAGGTCGAGCAACCTGGATCTTGACCGGGATCACGACCCTGGTCGCGGTGGTGCTGATCGTGGGTCCGGCGCTCTTCCGGCCGCCCACCAGGCCGACCGTGGTTGGCCTTGTTGGTCCCGCCGCACAGGCCCTTGCGCCGGCGCTGCGGAACACCGGCAAGGCAGCCGGTGTCGACCTCACGACCGCGAGTGTGTCTGACGACTCCGCCGCTCGGTCTGAGCTGACACCCTCGCGGACGTCGGGCCGGGGACAGCTGGGCCAGCTGCTCTCATCACTTCAAGGCGGCCAGGCGACGCTCGACGTTGCATTGACGGTGGACAGCAGCTCGGCCACCATCGAGTTCTACCAGACGGTCTCGCCCACCCTGGCGGCGCTGGTGCGCGCGGTCGTCCAAGAGGCGCATCAGCGCGACGTATTGATCCAGGGTGGAGTGCCGACCTCGGTCGTAGGGGCTGCGCAGCAGCCAGAGCCCATATCGACCGTCACCCTTCTGGCTACGCAATCCGACATGGCTGGCCGGTCGATCGCCGCGCTGGCGGCCGGGATTCTCCTTTTTGTCAGCGTCGGAATATTCGGAAGCGCGGTCGCTTCTGGCGTCGCCCAGGAAAAGACGTCTCGAACCGCGGAAGTGCTGCTGGCCGCGGTCACGCCGAGCCAGCTGATGACCGGCAAAGTGATCGGCATTGGCCTGGTGGGAATTGGCCAGATGGCTGTAACGGTGGGCGCCGCCTTGATCGCGAATGCGGTAGTCAAGAGCTCAGCGGTGCCGCCAGAGGTCTGGACCCTTCTCCCCGCGATCCTCTTGTGGTTTGCGCTGGGGTACTTGCTCTACGCATTCGGTTTTGCGGCTGCCGGAGCCATGGTCGCGCGGCAGGAAGAGGTCCAGTCCGTAAGCGCGCCCTTCACTGTCTTTCTCATCGGCGGATACCTGTTGATGTATGCCTCGATCGCATCGCCCGATGCATCTTGGGTCAGGATCGCCTCTTACGTGCCCCCACTGATGCCATTGTTGATTCCAGCAAGGCTGGCGCTGGGCCACCTCGCGATCTGGGAAATGCCACTCGCGGTCCTGATCATGCTGGCGTCGATTTACGGGATGGCCAGGCTCGCCGGTCGAATCTACTCAACCAGCCTGGTGCGTGGGGGACCAAGGTTGAGCTGGATGGCTGCGCTCCGTCTCCGCTGATCGAATGATCTGAACTCAGAATCGGGGTGGTGGGCCGGGACAGAATCGAACTGTCACAGCTTTCGCGGCGGTTTTACAGACTCAGGCCTGGGTTTTGTATTCGAAATGGTCCGCGCGGACCGAAAA
>Ga0307373_10001854_pt1 | contig 39088 bp, 37 predicted proteins | sample OX2MG_FD_202534 | JGI IMG/M metagenome (GOLD analysis project Ga0307373, IMG submission 202534) | Soil microbial communities from Risofladan, Vaasa, Finland - OX-2 | ecosystem: Environmental > Terrestrial > Soil > Coastal area > Acid sulfate soil | place: Finland: Risofladan, Vaasa | collected...
GAAGCGCCTGGCACGGATTCTCTTGCTGCTGGCTCATTTTGGCAAGGAAGGCCGATCCGAAGCTGTCCTTCCCAGAATCAATCAGGAAAACCTGGCGCAAATGGTGGGCACCACCCGGTCGCGGGTCAGCCATTTCATGAACAAGTTCAAGAAGCTGGGCTTTGTCGATTACGACGGCCCGAACGGCGGGTTGAAGGTCCATAGCAGCCTCCTTAGCGTGATCCTGCACGAGTAGCCTCCATCTATGCCCTACACTCATGTCCGTGTCGTGGTAACCGGTATCGGAGCAGTCACACCTATCGGCCTTACCATCGAGGAATATCGCAAGTCATTAGTTGCCGGCCGTTCCGGTGTGGGCCCGATCAGCCTGTTCGACTGCAATGTCACTGACCCGGCCACAGGCGAACCCCAATTTGCGACGCGCATTGCTGCGGAGGTTAAGGGTTTTAAGCCGGAGCTCCATGTGCCCAAGCCGCAGCGCTATGACAGGGCGTCCCAATTCGGCATATGCGCCGCGCAGATGGCCGTGGAGGATGCCGGGCTCCGACCGGAGCACCTCAAATCGACCGATACGGGCGTTTTCGTCGGGACCGCGGTGGGCGACATGCAGACGATCGAGACGGGAATGACCGTTCTTCACTCGCGTGGGGCCCGGCGGCTGCTGCCCACCTACCTGCCCAAGGTGTTGCCTAGCACACTGGTGGCCAATCTGTGCATGTATCTGGGGACGCAGGGCCCCTCGATGGGGATTTCCTCCGCCTGCGCCAGCGCGACCCATGCTGTTGGTGAAGCCTACTGGTGCATCCAGCGTGGTGACGCCGAGCGCATGGTCGTGGGAGGCGCGGACGCCGTGATCACACCCCTGACGGTTGGCGCGTTTACTGCCATGAGGGTGATGTCCCGTAGGAACGACAGCCCGGAGACTGCCAGCCGCCCGTTTGACCGGGAGAGGGACGGTTTTGTGCTGGGTGAAGGGGCGGGTTTGATGATCATGGAAACGCTTGAATCGGCCCGTAAGCGAGGCGCAAAGATCTACTGTGAAATTGTTGGCTATGGTGCTACCGCCGATGCTTATCACCTGACAGCCATGAATCCGGAATTGGCTCAGTGTGCCCAGGCCATGCGAAAAGCGCTGCGGCGCGCGCAGATTGACCCGGACAAAATCGACTACATCAACGCCCACGGGACCTCGACGCCGACGAACGACCTTGTCGAGACGGTGGCCATCAAGGAAGTGTTCGGAAGCCGCGCGCACACGATTCCAATCAGTTCCACCAAGTCAATGATCGGCCACCTGATGAGCGCGAGTGGTGCGGCAGAGCTTGTCGCTGTAATCCTGGGGCTTCAAGATCAGGTGGTGCACCCTTCCATCAATCTTAAGAACTCCGATCCCGCCTGCGATCTCGACTATGTGAAGGAAGGCGCGCGGCCCCATCCCATGGAATATGTGCTGAAAAACTCCTTCGGGATGGGGGGACACAATGCCTCGCTGGTCTTGAAACACTGGGAGGATTAGCCGCCATTCGTCATCCCTTTCGGGTTGTAAAATCCTGCCAGAACAGCTCACGGCTGTGGTTTAGAGAGGCCGGGAAGTTAAAATGATCTCTCAAGTGCGAAACTATCGGGATCCTGGCGCTGAGTGTGTTCACCTGCGGCAAATCGCGCTTTGTTTCGTTCGGCGTGTGGTGGTTTTTGATAACCCGTCCCCCGGTTTCAAATGTTCTCAACATCTACACTCTGATTGCCGAACGATTTTTGTATCTTTCGCTGATCGGATTTTGGATTGCGGCTGTCCCATTGTAAGATATGACCATCAATACCCCTTTGGACAGAATCGCGAGGAAACGGACGATGCTATTGACCATAAAATGGACGGCTGCCGCTGATGAAAAAAGACCTTACTGATCCAATCGCGGAATTTTCCACGCTCGTCGAAATCCTTCGCTGGCGAGCGATTCAGCAGCCTGAACAGCGGACCTATACCTATCTGGTCGATGGAGAAGCAGAAGGGGATGCTCTGACCTATGCGGCGTTGGACTGCCAAGCCCGAAGTATTGGGGCGCTGCTCCAAAGCTACCGGGCAAGTGGGGAGCGTGCGCTGTTGCTTTATCCGGCAGGTCTCGAGTTCATCGCCGCGTTCTTTGGTTGTTTATATGCCGGGATGATTGCCGTCCCTCTGCCTCCGCCTAATCCGGCCCAGCCACAGCGGACCCTTCCCAGGCTTCGGGCCATCATCAGCGATGCGCAGCCTTCTGTGGTGCTCACCACGTCAGCGATTCTTTCGAATATGGAGGGTCTGATCGCGCAAGCTTCTGAGTTGCAGAAGTTGCTCTGGCTGGCCACCGACAAGGTTGCCGGCAGCCTGGCGCAGGAATGGCGCGACCCGGGCGCGACCCGCGACACCCTGGCGCTGCTCCAATACACTTCCGGCTCCACCGCGGAACCGAAGGGCGTCATGATCAGTCACGGGAACCTCCTCCACAATTCGGCTTATATTAACCGCGTCTTTGCGCTCATTCCGGACAGTGTCACCGTCACCTGGCTACCGGCCTTCCACGACATGGGACTGACCAATGGGATTATCCAACCGGTGTACAAGGGACGTCCGTGTTACCTGATGCCGCCGGTATCCTTTCTCATGCGGCCGATACGGTGGCTCCAGGCCATTTCGCGCTACAAAGCCACGATTAGCGGCGGCCCCAATTTCGCGTATGAATTGTGCACCCGCAGAATTACTCCTGAACAACGTGAAACTCTCGACCTCAGCAGTTGGGATGTGGCTTACAACGGCGCCGAGCCAATCCGCGCCGACACCATGAAACAGTTTGCGGCGGCCTTTGCCTCGTGTGGTTTCCGGCCCGGCGCCTTCCATCCCTGTTATGGACTCGCCGAAGCCACGCTGCTGGTTTCCGGCGGTTCTTTAAGAGATGAGATGTTCCGCACGATTCAAGTGGCGGCGTTTGAACAGAACCGCGTCGTGGACGCCTGCGCCCAACAGCAGAATGTGCGAACACTTGCCGGCAGTGGCCACGCCCTGCACGATACCAAGGTTGTCATCGCTCATCCGGAATCGTTGACCGCTTGTGCGGCAGATGAAGTGGGCGAAATCTGGGTGTCCGGCCCGAGCGTGGCTCAGGGGTATTGGAACCGGCCTGAGGACTCAGAACGCTCTTGCCGGGCCTACCTGAAAGATACCGGGGATGGGCCGTTTCTCCGCACCGGGGATTTGGGATTTATGAAAGATGGCGAGCTGTTTGTCACCGGTCGCCTGAAGGACCTGATCATCATCAGTGGCCGCAAGCTTTACCCCCAGGATATTGAATTGACGGTGGAACAGAGTCACCCGGCCTTACGGCCGGCTTGTTGCGCGGCGTTTTCGTCTGATGGCGCCGGCGAAGAACACCTGATCATCGCCGCCGAAGTCGAGCCCCGGTACCAACCGGCGGTTCGCAACCCGCCGGTTGGGGAGACACGCGCTCATCCAACCGGGCGTTGGCCGCTGGATGTCGAGGCCGTGGTTCGTACCATCCGGAGGGCGGTGGCCGAAGCGCATGATGTGCGAGTCCACACGGTGGTGCTGCTGCGGGCCGGGCGCATTCCCAAGACCACCAGCGGCAAGGTGCAGCGCCATATTTGCCAAGCCAGCTTCCTAAAGGGGACGCTGGAAAGGCTCGGTGCGGAGTGAGCGATGGCTGAGAATTCTGCCAATGCGGAAGCCATCCAGGCGTGGTTGGTCTCCAAACTTTCCGAGCGGCTGGGAATCGAGTCTCACGAGATTGATATCCGGGAGCCCTTCGCCAGCTACGGACTCGGGTCAACGGAGGCGGTCAGCCTGGCCGGTGAACTCGCCGAGTGGCTGGGGCGAAAACTTTCTCCGGCTCTGGTCTATGAGTACCCCACCATTGAGGCTCTCGCTCGGCATTTGGCAGGATCACCGGACGTGTCGGAATCAGCGACCAGGGCTGTCCATGACCGGGAGGCGAAAAACGAACCGATCGCCATCATCGGCATCGGCTGCCGGTTTCCCGGTGCGAACGACCCGGCAGCGTTCTGGCAATTGCTGCGAGACGGAGTGGATGCCATCCGCGAAGTTCCCGCGGATCGCTTCGACCCGCATGCGTTTTACGATCCGGACCCGGCGACCCCGGGCAAAATGAACACTCGCTGGGGCGGCTTTCTGGGGCAAGTGGATCAGTTCGATCCCAATTTCTTTGGCATCTCCCCTCGGGAGGCGTTGCGGATGGACCCCCAGCAACGCCTCTTACTGGAGGTGACCTGGGAGGCGTTACAGGACGCGGGGCAGGTGCCCGAGCGTCTGGCCGGCACCCAGGCCGGCGTATTTATCGGCATCGCGACCAACGATTACGGCCGGCTGCAGTGGAATGATCTCGAGCATATTGATGCCTACGCCGGCACCGGCAATGCCATGAGCATCGCCGCCAACCGAATCTCGTACCTGTTCGATTTTCGCGGGCCGAGTCTCGCCATCGATACGGCCTGTTCCTCGTCACTCGTTGCCGTACACCTGGCCTGCTGCAGCCTGCGGAACGGCGAGTCCACGCTGGCTCTGGCCGGGGGCGTGAACCTGATTCTCTCGCCGGCGATTGCGATTAATTTCACCAAGGCCGGCGCCATGGCGCCGGATGGGCGCTGCAAAGCGTTCGATGCCCGGGCCAACGGCTACGTTCGCAGCGAGGGTGCCGGTGTTGTCGTGCTGAAACCCCTCTCAAAAGCCCGGGCGGATGGTGATCCGATTTATGCCGCCATTCGCGGCAGCGCTGTGAACCAGGATGGACGGAGCAACGGGCTCATGGCGCCGAATCCGCTGGCCCAAGAGGCGGTCCTGCGAGAAGCTTACCGGCAAGCCGCCGTCCCGCCCGGTAAGGTTCAATACGTCGAGGCCCACGGCACGGGCACACTGTTGGGCGACCCGATCGAGGCGAAAGCGTTGGGCACAGTGCTTGGCGTCGAACGTCCACCGGGACGGCCCTGCGCCCTGGGGTCGGTCAAGACCAACTTGGGCCACCTTGAGGCCGCCGCCGGTATCGCGGGCTTGATCAAGGTGGCGCTGGCGCTCCGGCATCGGGAGATCCCGCCCAGCCTGCACTTTGAAAAGCCCAACCCGCTTATTCCTTTTGACGAGCTGCCTCTCCGAGTGCAAACCAAGCTCAGTCCATGGCCCGGGGAGTCCGGTCCCTCATTGGCTGGAGTCAGCTCATTCGGCTTCGGCGGCACCAACGCGCACATAGTTTTGGAAGAGGCGCTCCCGGCCATTGTAAGAATGCCGGAGGCAGAACGGAAAATCGGCACACACCTGCTCCCGCTGTCGGCACGTAGTCCGGAAGCCCTCCAGTCTCTCGCTCGCGCCTACCAAAACTTCCTTGCCACCCCGGAGTCCGCGGCGTTGTTGCCGGATATCTGTTACACAGCCAGCGTGAGGCTCAGCCACCACGAGCACCGTCTCGCCGTTACCGGCAACTCGCCGGCGCAACTGTTGGAGAGCCTGGAAGCTTTTGGGCGGGGCGAGACTCGTCCCGGCTTGTCGTCTGGCCGCAAGCTTTCCGCTCGCCGGCGAAAACTTGTTTTTGTGTTTCCGGGGCAGGGGGGCCAATGGTTTGGCATGGGGCGACGGCTGTTGGAGCAGGAAGCCGTTTTCCGGGAGGTCGTCGAACGCTGCGACCGGGCGATGCGACCGTACGGAGATTGGTCTTTGCTCGCCGAGCTCACGGCCACCAATGCCGCGCAGTCGCGGTTGAACGAAATCGATATCATCCAGCCGGCCCTCTTTGCGATTCAAGTCGCCCTGGCAGCCCTGTGGCGCTCGTGGGGCATCGAGCCGCAGGCCGTGGTGGGCCATAGTTTGGGAGAGGCCGCGGCCGCGTGCGTCGCCGGTGCGCTGAGCTTCGACGATGCCGTCCGGGTCATTTGTCATCGCAGCCGGTTGGTCAAGCGCACCATTGGGCAAGGGGCCATGGCGGCAGTGGAACTTTCCATCGAGGAAGCTCGACGCGTCCTGGTCGGCTCCGAAGACCGCGTGTCGATCGCGGCCAGCAATAGTCCCACCTCGACAGTGTTGTCCGGCGATCCGGCCGCGCTCGCCGCCATTCTGGATCAGTTGCAGCGTCGCGACATCTTCTGTCGCAGGGTGAAGGTCGATTTTGCCTCGCACAGCCCCCAGATGGAGCCGTTGTGCGCCGATTTACTGCCGGCTTTGGAAGGGCTCCAGCCGCGGGCTGAATCCGTGCCGATCTACTCGACGGTGACCGGCCAAGCGAGCCACGGGCTGGAATTCGATCCGCTCTATTGGGCGAGGAACATGCGAGAGCCGGTGCTCTTCTCCACTGCGGTTCAGCGCCTGGTGGAAGATGGGCATGACATCTTTCTGGAAATCAGCCCGCACCCCATTCTACTGAGCGCCATGCAGCAAGGGTTTCATCATTTCGGCCAGGAAGGCGCCGTGCTTCCTTCTCTGCGGCGTGAGGAAGATGAACACACGGTCCTGCTCGGATCGCTGGGCGCGCTTTATACTTTGGGATACCCGGTCGACTGGAACCTGATCTATCCGACCGCAGGCCGGTGCGTTCGACTCCCATTCTACCCGTGGCAGCGGGAGCGTTATTGGCTTGAGCCCTCAGCAGGGGACACCGATTCTCATCGGGACCAAGGCTCCCGGAGCGGGACAGGGAATCATCCTTTGCTGGGCCGGCACTTCAAATTGGCGCACCCTGCAGGAACCCACTTTTGGGAAACCACGCTGGACAAGAATTCCCGGCCTTATCTGGATGACCACCGCATCCAAGGCGGCGCCGTGCTGCCCGCCTCGGCCTATGTGGAGATGGCCCTGGCCGCCGCGGTTGAAGTCTTCGGAGCGCAATCCGTTGCGCTGAAGGATATCGAATTTCGCAAGGCGCTTTTCTTGCCCGAGGGCGGAACCCACACGATTCAGGTGATCGTCTCTCAGGGCGCAGACGGAGCGGCATCCTTTCACATCTACAGTTGCCCGGGAGGCGCGGCACACTCCAGTAAATCATGGATGCTGCATGCGACCGGCAAGGTCTATCTTCAACAAGACAACAGCATCATCACCGCGGATGCCGGGCAGGAGACGCTCACGGAGATGCGAACTCGATGCGCAGAGAAGATCTCCGGCCAGGAGTATTACCGGAGACTCCGCGAAAGCGGCATCCACTACGGTCCTTTCTTTCAGAGCATCGCCCAGTTGTGGCGGAACAACGGAGATGTGTTGGGTGAAGTGCAGGTGCCCGATGGGCCGGAGGCAGAGTTTAATGGCTCTCAAATCCACCCGGCAATTCTCGATGCCGGGTTACAGGTTCTCGGGGCTGCGGTTGCAGCGGAAGCGACTGAAAACGGCCGGCAAGGAATTTACATGCCGACCCGCATCGGCCAGTTCCGGGTTCACGGCCGTCCGGACCGTCATTTATGGAGTCACACCCGGGTGCAGCATCGGGAGGCGGATGCCACAACGGGAGAAGTGCAGCTCCTCGATGAAGCGGGATGCGTGGCGGTCGAGATTCAGGGACTTCGCTTTGAATACCTCGGCGACGACACAAAATGCGCGGCTGTCGATAATCCCGACGACTGGCTCTATGAGTTCGAGTGGCAGCCCGAAGAGCGCACGGCAGGAAAACCTTCCGCGCCAGCCAGCCGGGCAAGCTGGTTGATCTTTACCGACAGCGGCGGCGTCGGAGATGCGCTGTTCGCGCTGTTGAAAGCCCGGGGCGGACGGGGCATTCTGGTCTCTCGTGGGGAATCGTACGAGCAAGCTGACGGCGAGCATTATCGCATCCGTCCCGAACGGCCGGAGGACATCCGCCGGCTCTTCGAGGCGGCTCGGGTAGCGGATCAGTCTGGCTGTCGTGGAATTGTCCACCTCTGGAGTCTTGATGTTGCTCGTCCAGAAGCGACCACCGTGGCCTCGCTGCATGCCGCCCAGGATCTGGGCTGTGGCAGTGTCCTGCTGCTGGTGCAGGAACTGGCTCGAACGGAATCGGCTGGCCTCCCGCGATTGTGGCTGATCACGCAGGGCGCTCAAGCGGCCGGGGAAAAGCCCGCGCCATTGTCCGTTGGTCAATCACCGCTTTGGGGATTGGGTCGCGTCATTGCGCAGGAACACCCAACGTTCTGGGGCGGGCTGGTGGACCTGGAATCCGGGGCATCGCTGCGTGACGCTGCCGCTCGTCAGTTGTGGGAGGAAATCTCCAGTCCGGATGGAGAGGATCAGCTTGCGTTTCGTCAAGGGGGGCGATACGTGGGCCGTTTGGTCCGCCAGCGCCCACCGGCCACGCAAGAACCTCCCCTCCGGTGGCGGACGGACGGCAGCTATCTGATCAGCGGAGGACTGGGAGACCTTGGCCTCTTGGTCGCGCGTTGGATGGTCGAGCAAGGGGCACGGCGGTTGATCCTTTTGGGACGCACCAAGCTCCCGCCGCGCTCGAACTGGAGTTCGGTAGAAACCGGAAGTCGCTTGGCCCGTCAAATCACCGCCATCCGGGAACTGGAATCTTTGGGAGCATCTGTGCATCTGGCGTCGGTCGATGTGGCGGATGAAGGAGAGTTGAGCGGCTTTCTGGACGAGTTTCGAGCGGGGGGGTGGCCGCCGGTCCGGGGTGTCGTGCACGCGGCGGGAGTGCTGCAGGACGGACTGCTGGCCCAACTCGATGCGGCGGCACTGAATACGGTTATGCGGCCCAAGGTGATGGGTGGCTGGCTACTGCATCGCCTGCTCCAAGCTGATCCCTTGGACTTCTTTATACTCTTCTCGTCCGCGGGTTCCGTGCTGGGCCAGCCCGGCCAGGGGAACTATGCCGCCGCCAACGCTTTTCTGGATTCTCTGGCGCATCACCGGCAAGCCCAGGGCCAGCCGGCCCTGAGTATCAATTGGGGCGCATGGGCCGGTGAGGGATTCGCGGATTCGGTTGGGGGTAAGCGTCTCGCCGCGCGCCTTGCACTCCTGGGAATCAGCAGCATCGCACCCAAGCAAGCGCTGGAAATGCTGGGACGATTGCTCGGGCAAAGCGCAACCCAGGTCGTAGCGGTGCCGGTCAACTGGAAGCAGTATCGAGAGTTCTATCCGGCCGGCAGCGCCTCGCCGCTGCTCTCTAAACTGGCGCGTGAGGAAGCCGAAGTCCCCCGGCCAGCGGACCGCAAGAGCGAAATGAGGGACGCCCTTCTGGCGGCCGAACCGGCGGAACGCCGGCAGTTGCTGCACTCCTACCTGAGCGAGCAAGTGGCCCGGGTGCTCGGGCTCAGCCCATCCAAGCTGGACGTCCAGCAACCTCTGAGCCATCTCGGACTGGATTCCTTGATGGCCGTCGAGTTGAAAAACCGGATCGCGGTTGACCTAAAGGTGAACGTGCCGGTGGTGAAATTCCTTCAGGGCTTTAGCGTTGACCAAGCTGTCACGCAGGTGCTTGATCAACTGGCAGCCGAGGTTGCCAACCCGACGACGCCTCTGGCCCCGGCAATTACACAGCAGAAGGAGAACATGGACCAGGGAGATGCGGAGCAGTTGTTGGCAAACCTTGGTCAGCTTTCGGATGAGAAGGTGGATTCCTTGCTCACCGACATGTTGGCCGATGAGAAGTTTAGTGAATGAGCCAGACCTCCCAGCGAACAGCCGATCTTTCACCGAATGAAAAGCGCGCCCTTCTTGCGCATCTTCTGCGAAAAAAGATGAGCGGGTCCAAACCGTTTTATCCTCTCTCCGATAATCAGCAGGGGATCTGGTTTCTGTCCCAGTTCGCGCCGGAAAGCTCGATTTACAATGTCAGTTTTGCGGCGTGCATCCGCGCCGAGGTAGACATCCCGGCTTTGCGGCGCGCGTTTCAGGCGCTGGTGGATCGCCATCCTTCCTTGCGGACCACGATTGCGGTGCACTCCGGCAAACCCGTTCAACAGATCCACGAACAGCAGTCGGTCCACTTCGAGGAGACCGATGCCTCAACCTGGCGCGGGGATGAACTGCAGACCCGGCTGGTCGAGGAAACGCAGCGCCGGTTTGATCTGGAACGCGGGCCGGTCATGCGGGTGAGTCTGTTTTCTCGATCGGCACAGGAACACATCCTGTTGCTGGTCATTCATCATATCGTGGTCGATTTCTGGTCCCTGGCGGTGATCCTGAATGAACTCGGCGTGCTGTATTCGGCGGAAAAGGCCGGGCGACCAGCGGCGCTCCCTCCCCTTGATCTGCAATACACGGACTTTGTTCGTTGGCAGGCCGTCATGCTGGCGAGTCCGGCCGGCGAACGGCTCTGGGACTATTGGAAGAAACAATTGGCCGGCCCGTTACCCGTGCTTAATCTACCGACCGACCGGCCGCGACCGCCGATTCAGATGTTTCGTGGCGCGAAGCACGATTTCACTCTGAACGATGAACTGGCCCGGCGGCTCAGGGCGCTCGCCAAAGCCGAGGGTGCAACGCTGTACATGGTCCTGCTGGCGGCGTTCGAACTGATGCTTTACTACCACAGCGGCCAGGAAGACATCCTCGTGGCTTCTCCCATGGCCGGACGGAGCCGGGCCGAGTTTGAAGGGCTGGTGGGCTTCTTCGCCAATCCGGTTGTCTTACGAGCGAATCTTTCCGGGAATCCAACTTTCCGGACGTTTCTGGGTCAGGTGCGTCAGACGGTGTTGGCGGCTCTCGAACATCAGGATTACCCCACTCTGCGTTTGGTCCAACGACTCCGGCCGCCCCGGGATCTCAGCCGATCACCCCTGTCCCAGTCCATGTTCGTCCTGGATAAACCGCACCGGGTCACCCAACAGGCCGTACCGGCATTGACCGGGGGCGAGACCGGGTTACGGATGGATCTTGGCGGGTTGGTGATGGAGTCGATCCCCCTGGAACGCCGGGCCGCGACTCTGGATCTGGTCATGTTGATCATCGAGACGCCCGGATCGCTTTCCACCTCTATCCGCTTCAACACCGACCTGTTTGATGCAACCACCATCGCCCGGATGGCGGGACACTTTCACGCGCTGCTGGAAAGTGTCATCCGCGATCCGGCTGCCACGATCGGTGATTTGGAAATTCTGACCGAAGCTGAACGCCGGCAACTGTTGGTCGATTTCAACCATACCAAGACCGATTACCCCCAAGACAAGTGCCTCCACCAATTGTTTGAGGAACAAGTCCAACGGACGCCGGACAGCGTGGCCATTGTGTTTGAGGGACAGCAACTGACCTACGCTCAACTCAACGCCCGTGCTAATCAACTGGCCCATCACCTGCAAACGCTGGGCGTCGGGCCGGAGGTGCCGGTGGCCATCTGCATGGAGCGTTGCCCGGAGATGGTTGTCGGGCTTCTTGGCATTCTCAAAGCCGGTGGAGCTTATGTGCCGTTGGATCCTGCCTACCCCAAGGAGCGCCTGGCCTTCATGATGGAAGATGCCCACGCTGCGGTGCTGCTGACGCGAGGGCACATGGCGGAGAGCATGCCCGAGCACGGGATCCACGCCGTGGGTCTGGACTCAGGCTGGGAAGCCATCGCTCGGAAGAGCGAAAAGGACCTGGTAAGTGGGGCAACAGCCGAGAACCTTGCCTACATACTTTACACCTCCGGCTCAACGGGACAGCCCAAGGGAGTCATGGTCGAACATCGCGGGCTGTGCAATACCATCAACTGGATAACCCAAACGCTCGATCTGTCAGCCGAAGACAGTTGTCTTCTAAAGACTCCGATCACTTTCGATGCTGCTGGACGTGAATTATTTCCAACCCTAATAACGGGTGGAAGGCTGGTCATTGCTGAAGCTGACGGTCATCGTGATAGCCGTTACTTGGCGGAAACGATCCGTAGCGCGCGGATCTCCATTTTCCACTGCGTTCCGTCCCTTCTGCAGTTCCTCGTCGAGGAGCCTGCTTTCGACGACACCCTCGCCTTGCGTGCCGTCATGTGCGGCGGCGAAGCCTTGCCGACCCAAGTGGTCGAGCGATTCCAACGCAGCTCAAAAGCCAAGCTGTACAACGTGTACGGCCCGACTGAGACGATCATCGACTCGACATATTGGTTATGCGAAGGGGCCAATGGCCGTTCTTCGAGTCCGATCGGACGACCGATACCGAACGCGCGCATCTATATTTTGAACAACGCACTTCGTCCTCAGCCGATCGGAGTTGTAGGCCACATGCATATCGGCGGAGTGAGCTTGGCCCGAGGTTATCTCAACCGGCCGGAGTTGACCGCCGAGAAGTTCATTCCAGACCCCTTCAGTGCCGAGCCCGGAGCACGAATGTACAAGACCGGCGACCTGGCCCGCTATCGGTCCGATGGGAACATTGAGTTCCTCGGCCGTGGCGACCACCAGGTGAAAATCCGCGGGTTCCGCATTGAGCTGGGGGAAATCGAGGCAGCGCTTCGCCAACATCCGACCGTGCGGGAAGCTGCCGTCCTGGCTCGGGAAGATGCACCGGGAGGCCCTTTGGCTTCGTTCAGGCGAGAGAAGCGGCTGGTGGCCTATGTGGTCGCTGAATCCACCGCTGATGAGTTGCGGCGCTTTCTCAAAGACAAGCTGCCCGACCATATGGTGCCTTCGGTTTTCGTGCTGCTTGATGCCTTGCCGTTACTGCCCAACGGGAAGATCGACCGGCGGGCACTTCCGGCGCCCGACCGATCGCGACCCGAATTGGACAAGGCATTTGTGGCACCCCGCACTCCGACAGAAGAGCTACTGGCGGAGATCTGGGCCCAGGTCCTGGACATTGAACGGGTAGGTATCTACGACAATTTCTTCGACCTTGGCGGTCATTCGCTTTTGGCAACCCAACTCGTGTCCCGAATGCGCGAAGCCTTCCAGGTGGAAATCCTGCTGCGCCGTTTGTTCGAGGTACCGACCGTGGCTGGTCTGGCTGAAAGCATTGAGGCCGCCCGTCAGACCGGGCAGAAACTACTGGCACCACCTATCCTGCCGGTTCCACGGAACGGAGACCTAGCTCTCTCATTTGCCCAGCAGCGCCTATGGTTCTTCAATCAGTTGGAGCCGGGCCTCTCAGCCTACAATATTCCGGCCGCCGTCCGCCTCAAGGGACCACTCAACTTGGCGGCGCTGGAGCAGAGTCTCAATGAAATCGTCAAGCGCCACGAATCCTTGCGCACCACCTTTGGGAAGGTGGATGGACGGCCCACGCAAGTGATTGCCCCGACCTTGACGATCAAGCTGCCGGTCGTTGACCTGCGGAAGCTGCCGGCGAGCGAGCGGGAGACTGAGGTCCGGCGATTGGTCACCGCCGAAGCCCAGCGACCCTTCGATTTGTCTCAAGGCCCGCTCTTACGAGGCACCGTGTTACGGTTGGGCGACGAGGAGCACGTGGGGCTGCTGACGATGCACCATATTGTCTCCGACGGTTGGTCAACGGGAATACTGGTTCGGGAGATGGCGACGCTCTATGTCGGCTTCTGCGCCGGCGAGTACTCACCGCTGCCGGCGCTACCCATTCAATATGCGGACTTCGCCCACTGGCAGCGGCAGTGGTTGCAGGGCGAAGTCCTGGAAACCCAGATTGCCTATTGGAAGGAGCAACTGGCCGAGGCCCCAGCTCTGATCGATCTGCCCACGGACCACCCCCGACCGGCGGTGCAGACTTTCCGGGGTGCGCACCAATCGTTGGTGTTGTCCAAACACCTGCAGGAAGGGTTCAAAGCGCTTGGTCGCCAGGAAGGCGTTACCCTGTTCATGGCAATGTTGGCGGCGTTCAAGGTTTTGTTGTATCGCTACACAAGTCAGGACGACCTGATCGTGGGAACGCCGATCGCCAACCGTAACCGGCTGGAGACTGAAGGGCTGATCGGATTCTTTGTCAACGCACTGGTTCTGCGGACGGACCTTTCCGGCAATCCCAATTTTCGGGATCTTTTGGGGCGGGTGCGGGAGGTTTGTTTGGGGGCGTATGGCCATCAGGACCTGCCTTTTGACCGGCTGGTCGAGGAATTGCACCTGAAGCGGGATTTGAGCCGCAATCCGCTCTTTCAGGTCATGTTTGCGCTGCAAAATGCTCCGCTGCGGGCGTTGGAGTTGCCGGGCTTGACCCTGATCCCTGTCGAGGGAGACAGCGAGACGGCTCACTTTGATTTGACCCTGCAGATCGTGGACACCGAGCAAGGGCTGACGGCCGCGCTCGTGTACAACACCGATCTGTTTGAGGCGGACACGATTGCCCGGATGCTGGGACATTTTCAGACCTTACTAGAGGCTATCGTTGCTAATCCCGAGCAGCGCCTCTCAGACTTTCCTCTCTTAACCGAAGCCGAGCGGCAGCAATTGCTGGTGGAGTGGAATGGTACGAAGACCGATTGTCCTCGGGATTTGTGTATCCATCAGCTCTTTGAGGCGCAGGTGGAGCGAACGCCGGATGCCATCGCCGTCGTGTTCGAAGCTGAGCAGTTGGCGTATGGGGAACTGAACCGCCGGGCCAATCAACTGGCGCATCACTTGCGGGCGCTGGGAGTCGGACCCGAGGTGCTGGTGGCCATCTGCTTGGAACGCTCGTTGGAGATGGTCATCGGAATACTGGGCATTCTCAAGGCCGGCGGCGCGTTCGTGCCCCTGGACCCGGCGTATCCGAAGGAGCGCCTGGCCTTCATGCTGAAAGATGCTCAGGTGCCGGTGCTGTTGACCCAGGAACGGTTGGTGGCGGGGTTGGCCGAACATGATGCCAAAGTCATCTGTCTGGATTCAGGCTGGGAGGCCATTGCCCGTGAAAGCGGAGAGAATTTAAGCAGCTCAACCCTCCCCGAAAACCTGGCTTATATAATCTACACTTCGGGATCGACGGGGCGGCCCAAGGGAGTTCTTGTTTTGCATGGCTCGATTGCAGATCACTGCCGGAATGCTCAAAGGTACTACGCACTGGGCTCCCGCGATGTCGTACTCCAGTTTGCTTCGTTGAGTTTCGATGTGTCATTGGAGGAAATCCTGCCGACCCTGATCGTCGGCGCCCGGCTGGTGATCATGGGGACAAACGTCTGGCATCCGGCAGAATTTCACCGAAAGATTTCAGAATTCGGACTCACGGTCCTCAATCTTCCAACCGCCTACTGGCAGGAACTGGCGCGAGAATGGGCGGGCGTCCCGGAGCTGGTTTCGAACATTCAGCCCAGACTCTTCATTGTCGGCGGAGATACGATGTTGCCCGATGCTCTCAAGCTCTGGCAGCGAACACCGGTGAATTCAATCCGGCTCCTCAATGCTTACGGCCCGACCGAGACGACGATTACGGCAACGGCCTTCGAAATTGCTCCTGGTGGGAACACGACGGATCAGCGGGTGCCCATTGGTCGTCCTCTTGCCAGCCGGGCGATCTACATTCTGGACCAGCACAGCCACCCCGTTCCGATTGGCGTGCAGGGTGAGTTGTATATTGGTGGTGTCGGCGTGGCCCGCGGTTATCTGAACCGGCCGGAGTTGACCGCCGAGAAGTTTATTCCAGACCCCTTCAGTTCCGAGCCAGGAGCACGAATGTACAGGACCGGCGACTTGGCCCGCTATCGGCCCGATGGGAACATCGAGTTCCTCGGCCGTGCCGACCACCAGGTGAAGATCCGCGGGTTCCGCATCGAACTGGGGGAAATCGAGGCAGCTCTTCGCCAACATCCGGCCGTGCGGGAAGCTGCCGTCCTGGCTCGGGAAGATGCGCCAGGCGATGCTTCGGTTTCGCTCGGGGCAGGGAAGCGGTTGGTGGCCTACCTGGTCGCGGACTCCACGGCTGATGATCTGCGGCGCTTTCTCAAAGACAAGCTGCCCGACCATATGGTGCCTTCGGTTTTCGTGCTGCTTGATGCCTTGCCGTTGCTGCCCAACGGGAAGATTGACCGCGGGGCACTGCCGGCGCCGGATCGATCCAGGCCGGATTTGGAGAAAGATTCCATCGCACCCCGCGATGACCTGGAACTGCAACTCGCGCACATCTGGGAGGAGGTTCTGGGGGTTCGGCCTGTCGGGGTGAGAGACAATTTTTTTGAGCTGGGAGGACACTCTCTGCTGGCGGTGCGTCTGTTCGCCCTCATCGAGAAGCGGCTGGGTAAAAAACTTCCGCTGACGGCCGTCTTTCAGGGAGCGACGGTTGAGCATCTCGCCGGGGTTCTCCGTCAACAGGCCACGCCCGGCCCGCAGAACTCGCTCGTGGCTATTCAACTCGGTGGCAGCAAACGGCCGCTCTTCCTGGTGCATCCGGCGGGAGGACACGTTTTCCCCTACGTTCATCTGGCGAAGTTTCTGGGTCCCGATCAACCCTGCTATGGGCTGCAAGCCAGGGGGGTGGAAGACGGGCAAGACCCCCACACGCGGATCGAGGACATGGCGGCCCACTACATCCAAGCCCTGCAGACTGTGCAGCCGGCGGGGCCGTACCTTCTTGGAGGATGGTCCATGGGAGGCGTGGTCGCCTTCGAGATGGCGCAGCAGCTTCACGCGCACGGTGAGCGGGTGGCGTTGCTCGCCTTACTGGATGGCCGGATTCCCACTCCCGAGGAGGCGTTTCCGGAGGAAGATTCTGAAGCGATCTTACTGGTCGAACGTTACTTCGGTATTTCGTTTGGTCCGATGGAGTCCCTGGTGGAGCTTCCCAAAGACGAAAAGTTGGCCTTTGTGCTGGAACGGGCGAAGGGCGCAGGCTTGGTCCCCGCGGAGCTTGATGTTTCCCAGGCTCGACGTTTTGTTAAGCAACTTAGGAGCGACCTGCGCGCGACGCAGAACTACGGACTGAAACATTACCCGGGTCGAATCGCCTTCTTCAGGGCGAGTGAAACGCTGGCGGGTACGTCTTCGGACCCGACGTTGGGATGGAGCGAATGGGCCAGAGGTGGAGTGGAGGTCCACATCGTTCCGGGCAATCACGCCAACCTGATTTACGAGCCGCACGTTGAAGTTCTGGCTGAGAAACTGACGGCTTGCCTCAACCAGGCGCAATCCGCGGAGGCGGAAGAAAATGGAGCATTAGAAAAGATCGATCCATGACCACCACAACCGCTTTTGACTCCTGGATTGCCTGCCGCAAACCGAACCCGCAGGCCCGCCTCCGTCTGTTCTGCTTTCCGTATGCAGGCAGCGGCGCCGCGATCTTTCGCACTTGGTCGGAGGGATTGCCGTCGGACGTTGAAGTCTGCCCGGTTCAGTTCCCCGGTCGGGGAACCCGGCTGATGGAGACTCCGTTCACTCAGATCTCGCCTCCTGTCGAGGCTCTCGCCCAAGCCCTGGCGCCGCTCCTAGGCAAGCCGTTTGCCTTCTTCGGTCACAGCCTGGGAGCATTGGTTGGCTTTGAACTCGCCCGCCAGCTCCGGAGACAGTCTGGTGTTCAGCCGGTTCGGCTGTTTGTCTCTGCGGATCGCGCACCGCAAATCCCTCATCGAGGCCGCCCGATCCATGCCCTGCCCGAGGAGGAATTCCTGGGCGAATTGCGCCGCCTGAATGGCATTCCCAAAAAAGTGTTGGAAGATGTGGAACTCATGCGGATCATGCTTCCCGTCCTGCGGGCAGATTTCGCCGTTTACGAAACTTACGCATACTCAACCGAGCCTCCTCTCAACTGCCCCATCTCCACCTTTGGCGGCTTGCAGGATCACAGGGTGAGTCGCGGCGATCTCGAAGCCTGGCGCGATCAAACGAGCGTTTCCTTTTCGCTGCGGATGTTTCCCGGTGACCACTTCTTCTTGAACACAATTCAACCGCTCCTTCTTCAGGCGCTCTCGCAAGAACTGCGCGGAGACGGGTGAGAAAGACTCCATGAAAGTACCAGCCATCACATCTCCTGTTCCTCCGTGGCGCTCTCCACCCGAAACGTTGGTGTTAGGTAGCGATGAGGTTCATGTCTGGCGAGCGACCTTGGACCATATCCCATCACAGGTGCAGAGCTTCCTCCACAACCTTGCTACGGACGAACAGGCGAGGGCTGAGCGGTTTTATTTTGAGAAAGACCGCGAGCACTTTATCGTCGCTCGTGGAGTGCTCCGGGCCATCCTCGGCGGCTACGTGAATCGAGCGCCCGAATGCCTGTCCTTTTGCTACAGCGCTTATGGAAAGCCTTCTCTTGCCGGAGAATCTGACGGGGATGCGATCCGCTTTAGCGTGTCCCACTCCCACGGAGTCGCCCTTTACGCGGTCACTCGTGGCCGGGAGGTGGGCATCGACCTCGAGCGCATCCGTTTCGATCTGGCCGTCGCGGAGATCGCCGAGCGGTTTTTCTCACCACGGGAGGTTGCGATGCTCCGGACACTCCCAACCGAGGCGCAGAGGCAGGCGTTCTTTCGCTGTTGGACGCGCAAGGAGTCCTACATCAAGGCCCGGGGCGAAGGACTTTCACTGCCCTTGGACCAGTTTGACGTGTCACTGGCTCCCGGGGAACCGGCCGCATTACTCGCCACTCAACAAGATCCATCCGAAGCTTTCCGTTGGTCTCTTCAGGAACTGACCCCCGCCCCCGGCTATGTCGCCGCGCTTGTCGTGGCTGGGCACGGCTGGCGCCTTACGTGTTGGCAATGGCCGGACCCGAGGCTGTAATCACTCTGAATGTTGTAACCCTTTTCTTTTCCGGGCCCATCTCTCGGCGAGCCGTTTGACGATCCAATAGGCGAGCAAGGTAACGGGAGTCGCGATGATGATCGAGCCAACGAGCATGGCGGCGTAAACATCCCAACCCTTCTGCAAAACGACCCACAGCCGCGCCTGATCCAACGCCAGCGGATGCTGTACCGGGAGAATCAATTTTCCCAATCGATATTCAGCCAGCCAGATCAAAGGCAATAGTGGGATATAGAGAATCGCCGCCGTTGCTCCGGCGACAGCGGAGATCACATTCCTCTTCAGTAGCCACGCCATCACGGTCGCCACGATAATGGGGGATGGATTCAACGGAAGGAAACTGGCAAAGATGCCGATGGAGAAGCCGAATGCGATTTGGTCGGGTCGGGCATTGAGGTGGGACAGCTTTTGCCAAAACGCTCGGGCTCGTTGTTTCAGGTTGAGTCTGGCCATGGCTCAGGGCGTCGAGGCGGCCAGCACCACATCACTGGCGATCTGACCGTCACGCAAGCTAATCAAACGCCGCGCCCGCTCCATGACTTGAGGATCATGGGTAGCATAAACGAAAGTCGTGCCGTGAGCGCGATTGAGTTGTTCCATCACTTCGAGGAGAGCGGTCGCCGTCACCGAGTCGAGATTCGCCGTGGGTTCGTCCGCCAGGATCAGCGCCGGCTTGGTGACCATGGCTCGCGCCACCGCCACCCGCTGCTGTTGCCCGCCGGATAACTCTCCAGGACGGCGATGTTCAAGACCGGCAAGGCCGATTTCTGAGAACAGCTTTTGCACTCTTTCTTTACGCTGCTCCACATGAACGCCCTGCAGGAGCAAGGTGAATTCAGCGTTTTCCAGGGCGGTCAGGACCGGCAGCAGGTTGTACGCTTGGAAAACGAAGCCGAGGCGCTGCAGCCGCAGACGGGCTAGATCCCCTGAGGATAAGAGTTGAAGGTTCTTCCCTTCCACCAACACCTCTCCGGATTCGGCTCGGTCGAGTCCGCCGATGATGTTAAGCAGCGTGGTTTTGCCGGAACCGGACGGGCCGGCAATCGCGAGAAATTCTCCGGGGGCAACCCGCAGACTGATCCCGCGCAGTGCTGGAACCTCGATTGGCCCCGTGCGGTAGACCTTCTTCACGTCCTTCAGTTCCACCGCCCACTCAGTCATATCGCCCACCAAATCCTGCTAAAACACCTTCAATGCGCCGGGCAGCGCGGTTCGCGCGGCCTTGAACGCTGGATAAAAGGAGATGAGGGTCGCTGTCAGAAACACAATGACGACGGATGAAGCGATTCGCGCCAGGCTCAAGCGCGAGTAGATGATTGGGTCAAAAACGAGAGCGGTGGGGAGGCTGCTTTTGAAAAACCAGCGCAGATCCAACCCGGCGGTGGCGAAATAATGCTGGGCGCTCAACCCCAGCACCAGACCCAGAACAAGGCTGATCGCTGTGAGCGCCAATGATTCGCCAATGATCATGACGGCAAGCTGCCCAGGTCGCAGGCCCAGAGCCGAACAGAGGCCGAATTCATAACGGCGCTCGAGTACTCGCATGAGAATCGTGTTGAGTATCCCCAACCCGACCATCGCGAGTACCACACCGTTCATGACATAATTAAAGGCCTCGTCCAACAAGAAGAGCTGAGCCACTCCCGGCATGGCTTCCCGCCAAGGGAGAATTTCAACCGGAACCCCCGTCAACTTCTTCCGCAAGCCCCGTGCCACTCTCAGCGAGTCACCCTCCCGTTGCAGGAGGACCGCGACCTGAGTGACCCGGCCGGGCACTCCGAGCAGTGCTTGGGCCTCGGTCAACGGCACCTGGATGATGTGAGCATCGATCGCTTGGATCCCCGTGCGAAAAATCCCGCTCACCCGCAGCAGAGTGCTCTGCATTTCACCGCCCCCGGCGTCCGCCGCTTCCGTGCCGGGCGGTTGCACCTCCTGGGTCATGAGCACGACTTTGGACCCGACCTTCACCGCGAGCTTGCTGGCCAACTCCGCGCCCATGACAACGCCCGATTGTTGGTCGTCATTGAGATATTTTCCCTCGACGATCCGCTGTGAAATCAGGGATACGGTCCGCTCCTCTTTGGGGATGACCCCCATCATGCTCACGCCACTAGCGTTGGCTGCGGAACTCAGCAGTCCAGAGGCCAGCAGCCGGGGACTCATGCCTCGCGCAACATGCTTCAGTGCCTCGGTATGCAAAAACTCCCGGGTCTTGGACACGACCCCGGCCGGCAGCAACAACTCCAGAGATGCGCTGTCTTGATACCCCTGCACCTGGATGACGACGTCCCCGGTGCCGAATCTCACCGCGTTGGCAACCATTTGCTCCTGGCTGCCATCGAGCAAGCCCAAAGAAACCAGCAGCAAGGTCAAACCCAAACCCAAGGCCAGCGCCGTCAGCAGGGTCCCGCGGGGATTGCGCCAGAGGTTGCGCCACCCGATTTTCACCAGCAGGAGAATACCCATCGTCGCTAGACCTTTCGGAGCGCCTCCGTCGGCCGAAAGCGAGCCGCCCGCAACGCGGGATAGAGGGCCGACACCAGAGCTATGACGGTCAGCCCCAAAGCGGCCTGTGCGTAGGCCGTGAAATCCTGCTGACCGTGCCAGATGGGGCCCACCACGACGCCGCCCAGAGAGACCGCGCCTCGATTGCCACCCAGGTTCAGACCATGAACCTGCAAATACCAAAGGAGTGGCGCCCCAAGCGCTGCTCCCAAAACCAGACTGGCTCCCGCCAAACTTGCCGCCTCCGCCACAATGAGACCAACCACCTGAACCGGACGCATTCCCACGGCCATCAGCATGCCGAGTTCACGCGTGCGCTCGATGATCGCCATGAGCATGGTGTTGACGATGCCCATGGCGGCCAAAAGGAAAAAGATGAAAAAGAGAATAAAAGTAACACGATGATTGAACTGCACGTAGTCGGCCAGCTCCGGCGCCAGCTCCGGCCAGGCCCTTACCCGAACCGGCAGAGTTTTACTCAGCTGTGCATCAAGGGCCGCCGCCGCCGTCGTTGCCGCGGTGATGTCATTATCATGGAGCTTGATCCCAACTTCATGGATCCCTCCCGGCGGCAAGCGCAAAAGCTCCTGGAGAGACGCGAGAGACATGAGCACCAGACCACGGTCCATGGCGTCAAGCCCGGTGTGAAACAGTCCGGCTACCGTGTACAGGTCATTTCCTGTCGAACCATCGGCCGCCGGCGCCAATAGGACGATTTCCGACCCCACTTTGGCGCCAATCGTGGCGGCGAGTTTATCTCCCATCACGACACCTTTGGGCATCCGTCCGGTCAGGTAGCTCCCTTTTACCATCCGAGTTTGCAGCACGGTAATCTTCTGTTCCTGATCGGGGACGACGCCGAGGATCTCCACCCCAGCCGATTGATGGGTCGCGCTGACCAAGCCGTAGCCGTACACCCGGGGACTCGCAGCCTGGACCCGGGGGTTCGCAGCGATGGCGGCAACCAGCGCGTTGACGTCTGTCCCGTCCGGCCCTCCCAAGGTCTGGTCAATGGGACGTTCCGGGTAGTAACCCGGGGCGTGCACCTCAACATCAGAGAGAACAAGGCCCGTGCCACTCTCGATCATCTGCTGCCTCAGCCCGGCCATCAGGCACGCAACGAGCAGCAGCATGGCGTAGCCGAAGCCGATCGCCGCCATGGCGATCAGCGTCCGCCGGGGATTACGCCAGAGATTGCGCCACGCGAGCCGCAGCAGCCGTCCGCTCATGGCTTCAGATTTTTCAGGGAAAACATCGCCTTGCTAATCGGCTGATCGAAGATGATCTTCTCGTACGTGACCGTCGTCTGTTCAACCGCTTTCTTGCCGGCCTTGCCCATGGATTGCATGACCAGTTGCGTCGGAATGAGCCTCCCGCTCACGCTTTTGTACTCGGAAAAAGTCAGTTCCCGGACCAGCTTCCCGTCCTCGCCGTAGTACCGCTGCCAGACGGGCATCCGGTCGGATTGGCGGACCTCCAAAGTAATTTTTCCCCACACCACCGCCGCGGCCGGCTTGGGTGTCAGGGTATATTCAGACACCTCGGCCCCATCCCGCTGTCCTTCAAAAGAGGTCGTAACCACATAGTCGCTGGTGAGGCGGCTCTGTTTCACCAGGTCATTGAGGGTGAAGTTGCTGCCCATCCACGAGCTCATCATCATCGAAGGCCGAATCTTCACCGTGCGGTTTGCTTTCGGCAGATAGTACCAAATTTTGTTGCCTACTTTCAGGATGGCCGTACCCGCATCTTCCTGCGGGCTACGAATCCGGAGGAGGATGTCCGACTCGCCAAGAGACCAGAACTGCATCGAGATCTTCCGTTGCCGCCCTTTCTTGGTGATCTGCATTTCCATCGTGGCGATGGTGGATTGGCTGACAAACAGCCGGGACACTCGGTCCACGATCTCCTGCGCCCGTTGATCGTTCGCGCACTGAGAGACTTGTCCCCAGCTCAGCCATGTCAGCCCCAGGCAAATCGCGACGATACCTTTTTGCCATCTCATAAAAAGCTAGGTTATCTGGCTGGGGCGGGAAAAACAAGCGAAAAGGCACATCCTGATCGCGATCAACCGCCAAAACTCCCAACCGATTTTGCATCCCTCCGTATTGGGTTAAGGTCACGGTACGCTTCACCGCGGTCACGCGGGATGACTTGTTTTGACCAGCGCAATGAGCAAAGCAGGACAGACAGTGGAAAGAAAGAGGGACAGAATCTGAGTTGACAGGGTTCTCACGGCAGAGGGAATTTCGTAAACAAATTGGGTTTCCTCTACATTCTTGATGCAGGGAGGTTCTGATGGATCTAAATCTGATGGATCCCAAGCTGATTATGCTCGCCGCCGCGGTGATTCTGGTCATCGCAGCGCTTGCTTGGCTGTACGTGCGAAAACGCAGGCATACGACTGCAGGCCTGCGGCAAAGGTTTGGGCCCGAGTACGAGCGGGCGGTGCGGGAGCATGGATCAGAACGAAAAGCGGAAGCGAAATTAGCGGATCGCGAGAAGCGGGTTGACAAGCTCAACATCCGCGATCTTGAACCGGCAGAACAGGAACGGTTTTCAAAACAGTGGGAGTCCGTGCAGTCTCGTTTTGTCGATTCCCCTAAGGGCGCAGTCACAGAAGCCGATGACTTGGTGTCCTCTTTAATGAAAACTCGCGGCTATCCCGTATCCGATTTCGATCAACGGGCCGCCGACATTTCTGTCGACCATCCCCGCGTGGTGGAGAACTACCGGTCTGCGCATGAGATTGCGCTACGGGTTGGCAGAGAGGGAGCAACTACGGAAGATCTGAGAACGGCGATGATCCACTACCGCTCTCTATTTGAGGAACTGGTACAGGGACCAACACCTGTTAATAGAAGAGAGGTGGCGTAATGGCTGAATTAAAGAAAAAGGAAGTAGAGCTTACGACGGCCGACTTGGCATGCCATGGCGCTGCGAAAGAGCAGCTCGACGGACCCAAGCTGGTTAAATGCCGGGAGACGGAAGCTGCGGACCGGGCGGCTGCGGTCTCAGGACCCATGCCCTTGTTTTCTGAATCGGAGATGGAAGATTTTCGATCGCAGTGGAGCAAAGTACAAACGGGTTTCGTAGACGAGCCGCGCCGGACGGTTGAAGCGGCAGACAAGCTTGTCGCTTCGGTGATGCAGCGACTCGCGGAAGGTTTTGCCACCGAGCGGTCGGGCTTGGAAAAGCAGTGGGAGCGAGGCGACAACGTATCCACTGAGGACCTGCGGGTTGCCCTGCAGCGCTATCGTTCCTTCTTTGACCGATTGCTGAAACTGTAGGGACGGGCACGCTTTCGGATTACGGTTTGTATCCAGGAGGAGCACGCAGGCCGCCATGCTGCCGAGGCCGCAAACGCCTAGGCGGGAGAGCATGGCACTAATTGACCGAGGCCAGGGACCAGAGATCCAAATTCTACGTCCCATCTAAAGGAGAAATATGAAAACGCACAAACTGGGCTTAAGCTTGCTCGCGTTGCTCGTTGTTGGGACCCTCGCAGGGTGCTCAACCTCCACGAAGTCGCCCGATGTTGCTGACAGCGTCCGCAAATCGCTCGATCAGGCTGGCCTCAAAGATGTCACCGTAAGTCAGGATCGCGACAAGGGCGTAGTGACCCTTGGCGGACACGTGGCAGCTGAGGCGGACAAGGTACAAGCCGAGTCTCTTGCAAAGTCAATCGCAGCTGAGCAGGTTGTTGCGAATCAGATTGCTGTGATTCCTCCTGGTGTCGAAAGCGAGGCAAAGACGGTGAACTCGGATCTGGACAAGGGTATCGAAAACAACTTACATGCTGCCCTCATCCAGAACAGGCTCCTCAAGGGCGTCAAATACGACGTTAAGAATGGCGTCGTGACGTTGACCGGCGAGGTAAATTCTCAATCCAAGCGCGCCCAAGTCGAACAACTGGCGTCAGGTGTTCCAAACGTGCGGCAGGTGGTGAACGAACTGCAAGTTAAAAATCAAAAGGCCAGCTCCACGCCGTAAGCGCCTGGAACGCGACGTGGGCCGCATGGCCTTGCGACGCTGTTGGCTCGAGAAGGAGATGAAATGTCATTTGGACTTTACTCCATTGGGTTCGTGCTCGTGATTGGCGGACTTATTTACGGCGCCTATTTGATGCATGTCCCTGCACACTGGATTGCCGTGGGTGCGATTGTGTTATTGGGCCTGGGGATTCTGTCGGGTGTCAAAGCAACGCGCCAAAAGGATCCGGCGGGATAGCGGTAGTTGCTCCTGGAGGTTTCGGACAGATCCTGATAGCACCAGGAGCGGCGCATACCTTGTCGATTATACATTCACCACCGGCATGAAAGGCGCGGTCACGGAACTACGGAGGCATTCGGCAACCCACAAAAATATTCAGTAACTTCGTCGCTGTGCGCTGCACGATGTGAAAAAGAAGAAACGCCCGTGCTGTTTCCGATCGTTGGGGTGATCTTGATGCTGCTGGGTGGACTGTCTGAGGTGCTGGTCATGAACAACGGGCCGGAGTTCGGGGCCAGGCCCTGGACATGTGGGCCTACCAACGAAGCGTGAGGTTGCGCTTCATCGAGCCGGGCAAGCCCGTCCAGAATGGTTACATCGAGAGCTTCTGCAGGAGGTCCCGCGATGAATGTCTGAATGAGCCTTGGCTCGTCAGCTTGCCAGATGCACAGGAGAAAATCGAGGTCTGGAGGGGGACTCCAACGAGGTCCGGCCCCAAAGTGCGTTGGGGAATCGGACCCAGCAGGAATTCACAGGCGGCGGGGCGGCTATCCCCGCTCGCACCAATCGCGATACTTGGGAATTGGGGGCCCGTTTGACTACTGTGTGCGTTTTTGAACACCGGCGTGTTTAGTTTTGACCAGACGGCTCAAGTCTGACCGGTTATCTTTTTCAAGGGCCGTGTTTCTCTGGAGTCTGCATCTACAGCTACCCGGAAGTTACCAATGGGACCTACACAGAAAAGCAACAAAAGTCATCTAATAAAAAAATCATCTAGAAGGAAAAGGACCGCAAGTCATGCCTCAAGTAAACTCGGTTGTAGCCATTTACGAAACCCACTCCCAAGCAGAAGAAGCCGTGAAGGAACTCCAAAGGTCTGGGTTTGACATGAAGAAGATGTCTATCGTCGGCAGGGACTATCACACCGACGAGCACGTGGTAGGGTACTACAATACCGGCGACCGCATGAAGTACTGGGGAAAGCTTGGCGCTTTCTGGGGTGGGCTCTGGGGGATGTTGTTCGGAGCCGCTTTCTTCGCCATTCCAGGCATCGGCCCGGTCTTGGTAGCCGGCCCTCTCGTCGCGTGGATTGTCGGCGCTCTCGAAGGCGCTGTGGTGGTCGGCGGATTGAGCGCGCTCGGCGCTGGGCTGTACAGCATTGGCATTCCTAAGGACAGCGTCGTGAAATATGAGTTGGCGCTCAAGTCTGACAAATTCCTCGTCCTAGCTCACGGCACGGCGGACGAGGTGGCCAAGGCGAAAGACATTATGCAGTCGACCCGTCCGGTGGAGATTGGACTGCACGCAGCCGAACGTGCGCAACACGCTGGGGCCAGTGCGATATAACCTGCGTTAAAGTCATGGTCTTGTGTTTTGATGTCGTTCCCTCAGCTTGCAGTTCCAGCTCATAAACTCAGCCGAGGACGAAGGAGGCATGCTGTGAATACGGGAAGAGTATTGCTAATCTGCGACGGCTTCTGGGAGTTCCCATTATACGGAGGAATGCTGTCGGCTCTCGGGTACGATTTGGTCATGTGCAGTTCCTATGAAGAAGGATCCCGCCGAGTCGAGACAGAAGACTTCGCCTTCGCCATCGTCAACCAGGGAAGCGCGAGTTTCGAGGGACGATGCGTTCTGGAGCGAGCCGCAGAGATGCATCGGAATATTCCCATTGTTGTAGTGACCCGCTTCATGGATACACACTGCTATCTGGAAGCGATGGAACTAGGCGCTGTGGACTATCTCGAAAGGCCGGAGCCGGATGACCTCGGGTGGGTGCTGAAAACCCAGTTGCGCCGGCACGACGCAGCTTGAGGGTTATCAACCTTGTAAAGTTGCTCGAATCATAAGGTTGACTTCTCCCACTCATCGACGAAGGGCTATAAAAAATGATGAACCCAAAGCGCCTCGATCATCCCATGATTGTGATTGTATCGTGCTCATCAATTGATGCTGCTTCACGTTACACAATACCAAGGAGGATAAAACGATGTTAAGAAATGTTACCCATTTAAAGGGTTTTGTGATCCAAGCCACGGATGGGGAGATTGGGAAGGTGGATCAGTTTTATTTCGACGATGAGACCTGGGCCATCCGCTACCTCGTGGTCAACACCAGCCGTTGGCTTGAAGGCCGGCTAGTGCTGATCTCGCCCATCGCCCTCGGCCAAAAGGGCTGGGAATCAAACCGGCTCGATGTAGCGCTGACGAAAAAGCAGATAGAGGACAGCCCCCGCATCGATACGCACAAGCCCGTCTCACGGCAGCACGAGGCCGTGTACTTGGGGTATTACGGTTACCCCTATTATTGGGGTGGGCCCAACCTATGGGGCCTTGCGTCCTACCCGGCAGGCTTGGCGGTTCAAAGGGAAACGGTGACGAAAGCGGAAGCGTCGCAAGCCAGGGCGGGAAAAGAGTCGGCGGATTCACATCTGCGCACCACTAACGAGGTGACAGGCTATCACATCGAGGCGGCTGATGGTGAGATCGGTCACGTGGAAGACTTCATTGTCGATGATGAAACCTGGGCGATTCGATACATCGAGGTGGATACGCGGAATTGGTGGCCTGGTAAAAAGGTGCTGGTATCGCCCGCGTGGATCGACAATGTGAGTTGGCCGGACTCTAAAGTTTACGTAGGCCTCTCCCGGGAAACCATCAAGAACGGTCCGGAGTACATCGAGTCTATGCCCGTCACTCGCGAGTTTGAGAAAAGACTTTATGACCACTATGGCCGGCCGGCTTATTGGCTTGAAGGATCTGGCAACCCTACAGCCCTGCGGCGAGCAAAGGCTAATTGATGGCAGAACCATAAGGCCCATCTGGCGGACAACTTGCTTCCCAGTGCGCAAGGAGAATATACGAATCAAAAGTCTTAACAATTGTAGCTGTACGCAAACTTTAGTTGGAGGTTCAAGATGTCGAAAACTGCAGTTGGTTTGTTTGAGAATTCGGGCGTGGCGGACCAAGTCGTCCACGATCTTGAGGCCAGTGGTTTCCCTCGGAATGAGATCCGCGTTCTAGGAGAGCCGCTGGATATGGCGGGCAGTGGGGTCATGAGCATCCCGAACATCGACTTCGAGGTGAGCCTGAACCGGGATCTCAGGAAAATCGGCGCCACCGATCGGGAGGCGAATGCCTACGTCCAAGGAGTGCGGCGTGGAGGAGTCCTCGTTTTCGCAGGCGGGCCGGACGAGAAGATCGAGGCCGCGGCTAAGATCATGAATCGCCATAGTCCCGCAGAGGTCGAAGAGCTCACGGGCGGCGAACTGGATCTTCCCAGTACGACTGGCGAGAAAGGGCCTCGCGTAGACGGTAGTTCCGTTCTAACCGGGCAGACCCGCCAGGCGGGCGGCGGCGCCCGCATGTTTGCATGGTAGCTCGCCAAGACGCATCCAGGAAACCAGATCGGTGGCGGAGGCGCGGTGTCGTCGATCGAAGGGAGACGCTCATTACCGTTCACAGCGCATCCGAAACAGATCACCTGAAAATGTGGAGGGCCGACCCATGAAACTCCGTGTGATTGGAATCCGGCGGTTTCTGCAAGTTTCGAGCGGCTTGATTATTCTGGGCCTGCTCGTGGAAATTGTGAGCGTCCTGTGGTTTCATCCACTCGCGTTTGTGCTCTTTGTCTTTGTTGGCGCAACCTTAACAGGACTGGGAATTGTGGTCTTTCTAGTGTCGCTGGTCTTCGCTGTTTCCCCGCCCGCCGGGAATCGCGGATGAAATGCTAGGACGGACAACTATTGAGAGTTACAAAATATAGTGACAACTATTACTGTAGAGCGGGTCTATGACCCGCGGCTTTCGCCGCTCATAGAGCGGCGCTACAAAGAACGGCGTCACTATATTTTGTAAACATCAGTAACTTCAGATTTCGCCGGCGCCCCGGTCGGGAGTCAAGCCGCTCGAGAACCACCGTCGGATATCTTCCATGGCCACACGTCCGTGGGCAAGCAACCCGGGGCGCCCGATTTCGCTTCGTCTGAAGCGACGACGGAAACCGATGAGGAACTGATCGAAATCCCGACGAAGGGCAAGAACAAATCGCCCAGTTACGAGAAGACATTGAAAGAGGCGCAGATCAAGGAGTTCATCGCCCACATCGGCGAGCCAGGCCACAAGAAGTAAGAACTTGGGGGGGCGTCCGCCGGCGTTCCCCTGCTGATTCCGGCGAGCGCGCGGCAAGGAGGAGTTGTGTTTGGATCAACCGGAATCCTCATCGCATTGATCGTAGTGACGATCGTGCTGGCCGCGGTGTTTCTCGTGCGTTCCTCGATCACGGTGGGAGCCACGGGCAAGATTCTCGCCTTTGTAGGCCTGTGCGTTCTTCCGGCGCTATGCATTGGCACGGGCATGTCGTTTCAAAACCAACGTTCCGAGCAGACTCGATTCTGCATTTCGTGCCACAAAAGGCACGGGAAAAGCCTCTACTTGCTGAATCCGAAATACATCCCTGCGCACCATTTTCAGGACCACCTCGTGCCGCCGGACAAGGCCTGTTATACCTGCCACACCGACTACGCCATCTTCGGCTCTTTGAAGGACAAGGTCAGAGGCCTATGGAGCTTTTATATGCAGTACGTGAGCACGTCAACCAAGACAAACCAGATACCCGGAGGGTATAGCAACCTGCTTTGCCTGCAATGCCATGCGGGCACCCGCGACTTTGAGGAAAATCTCGCGCACATGCCGCCTCTAGCTTCGCTCACGACGAATCGGATATCGTGCATTTCGAGCGGTTGCCACGATATGGTTCACAATGTTTCCGAAGTAGCTCACATGAAAATGTGGACTGGAGGCGTCGCGTCAACTTCGCTCGCTTCCGGGTTGTCGTCACCTGCGCCCGCTACAGCGAAACCCGGTGCAACAGGCGGAGCGTCGAAAGCGCCACCTGGAAGTTCCTCTGCAACCGCGGCCCGGGGGAAGGGCATTTTCGATTCTCACCGCTGCAGTGGATGCCATGGAACGAGCGGAGGTGGCGGCTCTGGACCAGCTCTGACTCATATTTCCAGCCAGTATCCACCAGATAAATTGACAGTTCTATTGAAAGCGCCGACTGCCAGGATGAAAGCTGCCGGCATGGTCCCTCTGACTTTGAAAGCTGCGGATATGAAAGCTCTGGTTTCCTACGTGACCAGCTTCGGGGGAACATCGGCCACCTCTGCAGCGGCGTCACCGGCAGCCGGCGCTCCGATGAACAAACTGGAGTCCAAAGGGGAATTGATTTTCAATGCAAACGTATGCGCTATGTGCCACGGGACCGGCGGCGTCGCAGGCACAGCAGCAGCCCCTGCGCTTGCGGGTACTGGCAGGAACTTCACACCTGCGACCCTGACCACATTACTACAGCATCCCACCGCCCTCATGACACGGGGTGGAATGCCGGCGGTATCCCTGGGCGGCGACGATTTGAAGGCGCTCGTAGCGTATGTAATTTACATTTCTGCCTCGAAAAGCAACCACCCTTAAGGCCAGCAGCGGTGATTCAATGCGAGCGTGAAGACGCCTGAACGCCCGCTGCACGATTACGTGGCAGAGGTTTTCGAACACACTGAAGTTCGGAGCGGTGTTCCTATGCCTTGGGGAACCCATGAATCCGAGGGAGGCGTTAACTTCGCCTTCTTTGCGCCCAAAGCTTTCTACAAACGTTTGGGGATTCGAAGCATTCTTCACTCGGATTACAAGTCCGCCTCTGCGAAACTGGCTTCGTTCGGATTGCAGTAGGACGAAGGAGTCATCCATGAAACCAGCTAACCCACGCATCCTGACGATCAATGGCGGCTCGTCGAGCATCAAGTTCGCGCTGTTCGAGGGTGGTGACTCGCTCCGACGAATTCTGGAGGGTGAGATTGAGCGGATTGGACTGCCGGAGGCCACCTTGCGGGTGAAAGGCGCGAACCAAGGGGACAACTTCTCGCGGTCAGTGACGGCGCTGAATCACTCGGTGGCGGTGGGCGCGCTGATCGATTGGATCGAGGAACGCAGCGGGAGTGATGCATTGACCGCAGTTGGGCATCGTGTGGTGCATGGCGGACCGAAGCATTACAAGCCGCAGCGAATCACTGCGGAAATGGTTGAGGATCTGCGCCGGCTCAGTCCGTTCGATCCTGACCATCTGCCGGAGGAGATCCAGTTGACCGAAGCATTTCATCGCCGGTTCCCTGACCTGCCGCAAGTGGCGTGTTTCGATACGGCTTTTCACCATGACCTGCCGCGCGTGGCCCGGTTGTTGCCGATCCCGCGCCGCTACGAAGCGCAGGGGGTGCGCCGGTACGGGTTTCACGGGTTGTCGTATGAGTTTCTAATGGGAGAACTGGCCCGCCTGGCTGGAACGGAAGCGGCACAAGGCCGGGTCATCCTCGCCCACCTCGGCAATGGCGCGAGCCGGGCGGCGGTGCATCGCGGCAAATCCATGGACAGAAGCATGAGTTTCACCCCGACGGCCGGGGTGCCGATGAGCACCCGCTCCGGAGACCTCGATCCTGGGCGGGTTTGTTATCTGACGTGCACCGAGGGACTCGATGCAAAACGGTTCAATGAGATGGTCAATTCCCAGTCCGGGCTCCTCGGCGTGTCGGAGACCAGTTCCGACATGCGCGACTTGCTGGAGCACGAAACGGTGTGCCGCGTACTCGGATTTGGCGTGGCCGGTGAAAAAAGGAATTCCGACCAGGCGGCGAAATAAATCTCTCGAATGGATCCGTTTTCGGCGGATGCCGACAAAGAGCATCAAGAAGATCGACCACCGGTTGCTGACCAGCTTGCAGCAGCGACTGGTAAGGACGGGCAGTCGGCTGGTTAAGCACGCCCGCTATTACTGGCTGCTGCTGGCCGAGCGACATCTCACGCGGCGGTTCTTTAGGAGCATGTTGCGGCGGATTGCGGCGCTGCAGTTGCCAACACAGTAGCTTGGGTATCAAGCAGATCCATCAGAAAGGACGTAAGAGATGGAATGCTGTCTGAGGTATCAGGTGCACGAGCGGTCAATCCGGTTTTCGAAGGGATTTCCCGCTAAGGTGAGCACTTTTGGCCAGACACACGCCGCCGAGGATGCTTTACTCGTTGTCGAAGGCTTCAAAAATGGAAATCCCGATGAAGATCCTTATCGGATTCGGCACAAGGGGTGCTGAAATATCACTGCCCCTTTGAGCCTGACTTTTTCTTCAAGAACGGAGAAAAGAAGATGAAAACTGTAGCGTTTGGAGTGTTCTTCGCGTTTGTCATGGCGGGAACAGCCGCCTTTGCCCAGATGGGCAGCGGCCAGGGGATGGGTCAAGGCAGCATGAACCATGCAAACGGATGGATGGGCGGAGGGATGTGGCTTTGGACGGGGATCGGCGTACTGGTGGTGGTCCTGCTGGTCGTCTTGATTAATAAGCTGTCCAATAAGAAATCGTGAAATCACGACCCGCCTGTGAAGTGAACTGTTAAGCATGAGGGGGAACCTATGCGCGTCAAATTGTCCGCTGACAAGAAACCAAGGAGGTTGTACACCATGAAAAAGCTAGCGATTGGAATCAGCTTTATTGTTTTCCTTCTGGGCGGGTGCTTCGTTTTTGCCCAGATGGGCGGTGGCATGAAGTCAGGCCAGCAAAGCGGTATGCAGCAGGGCCAAATGATGCAACACGGCAGGATGATGGAGCACGGCCAGATGATGAGCGGCATGATGGGCATGTCGAATCGGATGTCCGAGATGATGGGTAAGATGTCCGGCATGATGAAAGACATGCCGGCGGGCAATATGAAAATGATGTCCGGTGTCATGAAAGACATGTCACATCAAATGATGGAAATGCCCATGGCAATGGGTCGTGGCAGGGTCTCGGAGAAAGAGATGAAGAAAATGCAGGACAGAATGATGGGAATACAGAAAAAATGTCCGGGATGGAATTGCACAAATAACGAGTGATCCAGAGGCTTCGCCCGTGCGGATGTCGAAAAAAGGGAACTCTCGAAAGGAAGGAGCGGCGCAGGAAGTCGAGGACACGATTGTTAGCACCATGAAGGAAGCGGTGTCAGACCGGTTGGCTGGCCTTTAGGATCGTCTGTAATGGCGGCGCGGCAAGGTTTATGGGGCCAATGCCGGACGATAGTTAGGCATAAAACGCCGGAGGATCAGAATGCTTGATGGCGTGATGCTTCTGTGGTTTCTTCTTACCGCGCTTTCGCTGTTGTTTGTGGTGGTTGACATTCGTGCCACGCCGGAATCCCCGATCCTCAAGTGGGGGTTCATATTACTCACCGCGTACACCGGGCCACTGGGAGCATTTCTGTATGTATTAGGTCGCCAGGACGGTTTGCCGCGTTCTCGGCATTGGCTGGAAAAAGAAACATTGAACCATGAAGACAGAAACCTTTCCCCGGAACTGCTCCATAAGATGGATGCCTGCTGGCGCGCCGCCAACTATCTCTCGGGCGGCCAATCCGCTGAACTGGCCTCGGCCCGGTTGAATGCCATGAATGTCAGATTCAAGTCGCGACTGCCGTGGGCGTTGGCGTATTCGTTTGCCCGCGCTATCCAGCAACCGGCTTTGGAGATTTGGCAAGGGGAGGAGGCCCACGTGTTGGCGGCACAGCAGGCTTTTTATCATCGAGCCATGTGCAACCGGGCTGCCCGCTGTGGCGAATACAATGCCGCGATAGAAACGACATGAGCAGTAACAGCGCCCCCCCGAGATCATTCGGGATGGGATCGAGAAGGCAGGGAACCCATGAGTGAGAATAAGCACGGTCACCACCAACACGAAGGGCTGGATCGCGGCAGTGTTCATCAAGGCCATGGTCCTTACTGGAAACGCGCGCATCGTCATTGGGGTTTCTGGGTCGCCTTGTTCTTGATGTTTGCGGCCATGATTGTCTATGTGATGAGCAATGACTTGGCGAGGCGGCCTGGCCGCCAGCCGCCGCAGCCGTTGTCAGGCGCCGTCGGAAAATAACGGAGCCCCATCGACTTTCACAACCAAGGAATTGTCACTAATGAAGACGCGAGTTTTAAAACTACGGCGCAGGCCCTAATGGCTGGTGACAAGAGCCTGCTGACGATGGGTGAGAGTATAGCGGCATACCATGAGTCAAACACTTTTGTACCCCCTGCGGTTCGAACCAATCTATCAGTATCGACTCTGGGGCGGGCGGCGTTTGGCCAACCTGCTTTCCGTGCCGCTACCAGGCGACGGCCCTATCGGCGAAGCGTGGATACTCAGCGACCGCGATGACCATCAGAGCCATGTTTCCAACGGACCGCTCAAAGGACGGACCATCGGTCAAGTGCTGGAGCAGTTTCCGGAGCAATTGCTGGGAAAGTCGGCCCAGCGTTTCCACCGATTCCCGCTGCTGCTGAAGTTCCTCGACGCACATGAAATGCTCTCTGTCCAGGTGCATCCCACGGCGGCGAATGCGGACCTGCTACCCGCGGGCGAGACCGGGAAGACCGAAGCATGGGTCGTGCTGGAGGCGGAACCAAAGAGCCGTATCTATGCGGGCCTGAAGCCAGGCACCACTGCAGACGATTTGCGGCGGGCGCTCGCGAACGGGACGGTGGCGGACCGCCTCGCATGCATCACTCCGAAGCCGGGCGATGCCGTCTTCATACCGGCTGGGACGGTTCATGCTCTAGGCGGCGGCGTGGTGGTGTTCGAGATTCAACAGAATAGCGACGTGACGTTTCGCCTGTACGACTGGGACCATGTTGACGCCAAGACGGGCCAACCGCGGGCGCTCCGAGTCGATCAAGCGCTTGCCTGCATTGATTTTGCGGAGGGTGCAGCCGGTCTGGTAGCGCCCATGGTGGAGGCGACGACGCCGGTGAACCGCGAACGACTCTTTAATTGTGAACATTTCCGGTTGTGGCGCCTGAAAGGACAATCGCCTTTTACCGTCGGCGTCGCCGGTATACCGCGCGTGCTGGTATGCATCGAGGGCGCGGGGCAGGTCGAGCACGGCGGCGCCACTTATGCAGTCGGAAAAGGCGATGTATGGCTCTTGCCGGCGGTGGTCGGAGCGTGTCCTTTTCGGCCGCGCAGTGCAGTGAGCTTGTTGGAAATTGCGCTGCCGGAACAGCTTCGACCGGGCAACAACGGGATGTTTGGTAAGGCGGGAAGTTCTAATTGAGATCGCAAGAATTTGGAGGTGGAAGGTTCGTGAAAAAACTGATTGTTTTTGATCTGGACGGTACACTTGCCGAAAGTAAATCGTCTCTTGATGCCGAAATGTCGGCTTTGCTGCATGACCTTCTCGGCATCGTCAAAGTGGCCGTGATTTCTGGGGGCGATTGGCCGCAGTTTGAAAAACAACTGCTCTCCAATCTTCCCCATGACGAACGCCTGGCAAATCTGTCCCTCCTTCCTACATGTGGAACAAAATTCTTTCGATACACAGGGGATTGGAAAAAGATCTATTCAGAAGATTTCACCGCGGATGAAAAAGAGAAGATCGTCGGGTCTCTAAAAAAGGCGATCGGAGTAGCGGGCTTCAAGGTCGAAAAGGTTTGGGGAGAGGTCATTGAAGACCGGGGAAGCCAGATAACATTTTCCGCATTAGGTCAGCAGGCCCCCTTGGAAGAAAAGAACAAATGGGACGCCGATTTCACCAAGCGGAAGAAGATCAAAGCGATCCTGGACACCTTTATTCCCGAGTTTTCTGTCCGATTGGGTGGCTCGACATCCATTGATGTCACCAAACCTGGCATTGACAAGGCCTACGGAATCAGAAAACTACGAGACCTCCTGGGCATTTCATTGAAAGAGATGATTTTCATAGGCGATGCCTTATTCGTGGGAGGGAACGACTATCCGGCGGAAGAAGCAGGTGTTGTTTCTATCCCAGTTCGAGGTCCCAATGAGACTAAACGGGTTGCCGAAGCCATCATCGCTTGTTTAGATGGCGATTAGCCCGCGTGACCTTGGGAGGAAAGTTGGTGAGTGGACTTAAGTTGCAGCGCCTGGGGATTCTGATGGAGCCGGAGCCGGGTAATCCCCAGGAGATCGAAGGTGTCCTGAATCCGGCTGCCGTTCGTGGCCCTGACGGCGAGCTCTACCTCTTCCCGCGGCTGGTCGCGCAGGGCAATTACTCGCGTATCGGCATTGCTCGAGTGCGGTTCAATGAGGCTGGCGATCCGGCAGGCGTGGAGCGACTGGGCATCGCACTGGAGCCGGAAGCCAGTTATGAGCGGCGGCCCGACGGCGGGGGTGGCTGCGAGGATCCTCGTATCGCGTTCGTGGAACCGCTCCAGCGCTACATGATGACTTACACCGCCTTTTCGCCCCAAGGCCCACGGATCGCCCTGGCCCTCTCGCGGGACCTCTTCCGCTGGCAGCGCCTGGGACTCGCAACCTTTGGTCCGTATCAGGGCATCGAATTCGGCAACGTGGATGACAAAGATGCCAGCCTCTTTCCCGTCGCCATTCCCAATCCATCCGGGCAACCGGAACTGGCGATCCTTCACCGGCCGCTTTTCCCCGGCACTCGTCCGGAGGAAACTGCCTGCCACCCCGCCTCCCGTGAGGTGGATCTCGATCGGGAAAGCATCTGGATTTCCTACTGCCCGGTGGCTTCGGAGGGCCGTGAACCCTATCATCTAGGCCAGTTTGCCTCTCATCATCGGCTGGCGACTCCCGTGTCGCCCTGGGAGCGGCTTAAAATCGGCGGCGGCACTCCGCCCGTCCTAACCCGGCACGGCTGGCTGATCATTTACCACGGCGTGAGCGAAATGGCGAAGCCGAGCAACGAGCGACACCCGCTTTGCTACTCGGCCGGGATGATGATGCTCTCGAAGGAGCATCCGCAGTTGATCCACTATCGTTCGGTGGAGCCGGTATTGACGCCGGTGCTGTCGCAAGAACGCCGCGGGACCATCGCCAACGTTGTGTTCCCCACCGGCATCGACCGACGCGACGATCTTGGCTCACCAGACCGCTTCGACATTTATTACGGGATGGCCGACAACCGAATTGGCGTGGCGCGCCTTGACGTGCCGGATTTCCTGCCGCCGGAAGGAGTCGCAGACCCGTCGGAAGCGAAGGTGTGACGCGCCCGATTTCGGGAATTCAATAGTGAATGAGACTTCTTCGACAGCGCCTGTCCACCGATTTTCCACGACCTCTCTGGACCGAGACTCGGTGGAGGTAACAAGCACAGGAGCGTAGTCATCGTGAAACCGAACGCAGATAAGCCCGAGTCTCCCGAGGCGAAGCTGGGGTTGGCTGAGAAGCCGCTCGATCTTATACCGCAGATCTCCAAGCGAGACTATGAACTCTACGAGCAGCGAGGCCGTCAGGACGGCCGGGCAGATCAGGATTGGGGACAGGCGGAGCGGGAGATCAGGAAGGATGAAACCCAAAAATAAACAGGCGCGAGCAACGCGGCTGACCTGGACGAAAGGATGAAGATAAAGATGAAAATCCATACAAAGGATTTCCGTGTGCGGCCCGGAGAAAAGATCAAACTCGGGGAGCGGCCGACGATTGTGAAGCGCTTTTGCAAGTCGAAGAAACTGTATCAAAAGCTCCTGGAAGAACACGTTGAGGAGTTGAACTCGCTGCAACACCTTCACTACGCGTCCAACCGCTATGCCTTGCTGCTGATCTTTCAGGGAATGGACGCGGCCGGCAAGGACGGCGCCATCCGGCACGTCATGTCCGGAGTCAATCCGCAAGGATGCGAGGTTTTCAGCTTCAAGCAGCCGAGCGCCGAGGAATTGGAACATGATTTTCTTTGGCGCACGACCCGCCATCTGCCCGAACGTGGGCGGATCGGCATTTTCAATCGTTCCTACTATGAGGAGGTGCTGGTCGTTCGCGTGCATCCCGAGATTCTCAGCAGCCAAGGGCTTCCGGCTGAGTTGCGCGACGAGAAGACCATTTGGAAGGAGAGGTATCGTTCCATCGTGGACTTGGAGGAACACCTCCATCGGAACGGCACGCGGATCGTCAAGGTCTTCCTCCACCTATCGAAGGACGAACAACGAAAGCGATTCCTCGAGCGCATTGATGAGCCGGACAAGAACTGGAAATTCAGCCTCGCGGATATTCACGAGAGAAGCTACTGGAAGCATTACATGACGGCTTATGAGGCTTGCCTGAACGCGACAAGCACCCCTCACGCGCCCTGGTACGTTGTTCCCGCAGATGATAAGGAGAATGCCCGGTTGATTGTTTCCCAAATTGTCCTCGATGCGCTCTATGAACTCAAGATGGCATATCCCAAAACCAGCGCGAAACGCCGGCAGGAATTGAAATCGATCCGCAAGCTGCTCGCGAAGTGACGTTTGAGTGAAGGTCTCTTATTTGGCGAGCGCTCCCAAGGCGGATTCGAAACGCCCGCACCACGTGGAGGATTACCCAATGGCTCCGCAATCATCCGTTAAGGACGCCTCGCCCGCCTGCGGGATCCCCGCATTGCCGCCAGTGAAGGCGCGGTAGGCGCTGGCCGTTCTGGCGGGCATAGGCCAGGCCTGCCCGGACGCGGCAGGTTCTTATCGGAAGACTTGGAGGGGTTTTTGAGGAACTCGAAGAGGCTTCCGAAGCGGCGGAATGGGAGCAGGGGGGAACAGTGAACCGATCGCCGTATATCACGCAAAAACGCGCAATGCCTCGCGCTGCTGCTAACTGGTGCAAGGCTCTGCTGAGTTCTGCGCATTTTATATGCGAAAGCTCGCTCAATTTCGCCTACAAGTTACATAGACTTTGATGCCGCTCTTGCCTAAACTTTCATCAAACTAGTGTAGTGCGTCTAACGCTTCTTTACATTTGGCGACCTTGGTCAGGAGGCGTTCGACGGAGGCGCTCCAGACGAAGACGCGCGGGTTTTGGTTATGACCACTGATGTAATCCTGAATCTCCCCG
>Ga0307373_10001855_pt1 | contig 39075 bp, 33 predicted proteins | sample OX2MG_FD_202534 | JGI IMG/M metagenome (GOLD analysis project Ga0307373, IMG submission 202534) | Soil microbial communities from Risofladan, Vaasa, Finland - OX-2 | ecosystem: Environmental > Terrestrial > Soil > Coastal area > Acid sulfate soil | place: Finland: Risofladan, Vaasa | collected...
CCCGGGGGGGTCCTCCTCGGAGGGCTGGCTACAGCCGGAAAACGTGTTCCGCGTTGGCCTGGAAGAGAGCGGCCTTCTCGCCGGCGCTGATCGGCAGGTTCTCGTGCGCGATGACCTCGTCCGGGACGTACTGGTACGGGTAGTCCATGGCATACAGCACGCGGTCAGGACCGAGTACCTCGCGGCAGAACATGATCGCCGGCGCCCACGCGACGCCGCTGGTGGTCACCCAGACGTTCTCGCGCAGATACTCGCTCGGCTTGCGCTTGATCGGCTTCATCGCCTCGTAGCGTTGCGCCCGCACCGTGGCGGCGTGCATGTAGTCAATGCGGTACAGCCAGAACGGCAACGCCTCCCCGAGGTGGCCGACGACCAGCCGGAGGGCGGGGAACCGGTCGAAGACGCCAGCGGTGATGATGCGCAGCACATGCATGCCGGTGTCGACCGCGAACCCGTAGATCGCGCCGTCCAGCCCGGCCGCGAGCAGCGGGCCGATCATGTCCTTGGGCGGAGTGCTGGGGTGCAGATAGATCGGCGTGCCGAGCGCCTCGGCTGCTTCGAAGATCGGCCAGAACTTCTGGTCGTCCAGGTACTCACCGTGGGTGTGCGCGTTGATGATGACACCCTTGAAGCCGAGCTCGGTGTGGCCCCGCTCGATCTCCTTGGCGGCCTGCCCGGGGTCCTGCGGGGCGATCGCGGTCAGCCCGGTGAACCGGTCCGGGTGCTGGCGGCAGGCCTCCGCCAGCCGGTCGTTGGCGAGCGTCGCGATCGCCACGCCGTCGCCGCGGCTCAGGATCTGGGTTCCGGGTGCGGTCAGCGAGATGACCTGCCGGTCGATGCCCGCCGCGTCCATGTCGGCCAGCCGGCGCTCGCCCAGGTCCTGCAGGCGGTCGAAGACGAACCTGGTGCGCTCGGTCTTCGCGGCGGTGTAGAACCCGACCAGGCTCACAAAGCCCGGATCGTCGCAGGTCCCGCGCTCGATCATGTCCCGCCACATCGCGATCAGCTCGGCCGGCGCGAACGCCTCCTCCGTCGCGATCCGCAGGTACTCACGACCGCCCCCGGCGGCCGGGCCAGCGGAAGGGCTTCCAGCCATCATGCGCTCCTATCCGGTGTTGATCACGTGGTGACGGTGGACGCCGGAACCTCGGGTGGCACACCCAGCCCGCGGATGGCGGGCATCACCTGCTGGGCGAACAACTCCAGGCTCTCGGTGAAATGGTCATGCCCGAGGCTGCCGAACTGGAAGATGCCGCAGAACACGCCGAAGCCCAGTTCCTGCTGGTAAGCCGCGAACTTCTGCCGGACCGTGTCCGGCGAGCCGATCAGCGCGTATCCCCGTTCGACCAGGTCGCGCACGTCCACGTTGCCCGAGCCCAGCCCTTGCTTGCCCGCCAGCACCCGGGCAGCTGATGCGGGTGCGAGGTAGCCAGCCGGGAAGAAGACGTCCTTGGGCATCCGCATGAGCCGGTTGAACAGGGTGTCCAGCGCGGGCAGTGCCACCGCTTCCGCCCGCTCGTCGGTGTCGGCGACGAAGGTGGGCACCGCCCAGCCGATCTGTTCCGGTGACGCCGGGTACCCGTACTTCTGGGTCGCCGCCCGGAACTCGTTGAAGACCCGCCGGACGGTCCCGATATCGCTGTAGGTCTGCAGGTAGGTGTAACGGTTGCGGGCCGCCCAGTCGACCGTCTCCCCGCTCCCCTGCGAGGGGCTCCAGATCGGCGGGTGCGGCTGCTGCAAGGGCCGCGGCCAGGGATTGACGTAGCGGAACTTGTAATGCTTGCCGTACCACTCGAACGGGCCCGGCCGGGTCCACGCCGCGACGATCAGGTCATGCGCCTCATAGAACCGTTCCCGCGAGGTCGCGGGGTCGATACCGAACGTGTGGTACTCGGCACCGATGCCGCGGACGAAACCGGAGATGATCCGCCCCCCGGAGATGACGTCGAGCATCGCCACCTCTTCGGCGACCCGCAGCGGGTGGTCCCGCAGCGGCAGGGCGTTGCCCAGGATCGCGATCTGGCACGACGTCTGCGGGACCAGGACGGCAGCGGCCACGTCCGGCGCGGGCATCAGGCCGTAGGGCGTCTGGTGGTGCTCGTTGACGCACAGCCCGTCGAAACCCGCCCGGTCATAGGCGACCAGTTCGCCGATGTAGCGCGAGTAGAGCTGGTGTCCGTGGCGGGGGTCGAACAGCGCGTTGCTCAGGGTCACCCAGCTGCTGTCCGTGCTGTTGAGATGCTCGGCCGGCAGGTCGGGGTAGGGCATCAGGTGGAAGCCGAAGATCTTCACGCGGGACCCTCCAGGGACAGGAACTCACGGACCAGCGTGGCGAACGCCTCCGGCTGCTCGGCCATGGGCAGATGCCCGGCCTCGTCGATGATTTCCAGCCGGGCCGCGCCCAGCGCTGCCACCCACTGGTGCGCGTACCCGACCGGCAGCAGCCGGTCCTGGGCGCCCCAGACCACCAGCACGGGAGCGGCCAGACGGTGCAGGCGACCGGGCAGCTTCGGGTCGTGGAAGTAGGGGTTCCAGGCCAGGTGGGCGCTGGCCATCCGGTTGCGCAGGTAGCGCTGGAACAGCTCGGGGTCGTCGGTGATCTGCCCGGCCGCCGCGACCGCGGCTGCGCGGAGGTCGGGCCGGTGGAAGAGCAGCTCGGCGAGCTGTTCGGGGCCCAGCGTGAACATGTCCGGGGTGGGGATGTCCGCCCGCAGGCCGGCCGCGCCGACCAGCACCAGCTTCGCGGCCCGGCCGGGGTCGAGCACAGCGATCTGGGCGGCGATCCAGCCGCCCAGCGACACGCCCACCAGGCTCGGCCGGTCCAGGCCCAGGCAGTCGAACAGGTCCAGGTACGAGAACGCCAGATCCAGGACGCTGTCCACCGAGGGGTCGTCGTCGCTCTGGTTGAACCCGGGATGATCCGGGCGGTAGACGGTGAAGTCGCGGGCGAGCAGGCTGAGCTCGGGTCCCCAGTCACCCAGGTCACCCGCACCGTGCAGGTAGACAAGGGGCGCGCCCTCACCGGCTTGTGCCACCCGGACGCGGCGGCCCCGGACGTCGATCATGTGCTCGGCCGGCTCGGCCGGGGACACCGGCGCGGCACTGGCACTGGTCGTCATGAGCTGGCTCCTTCATCGTCAGGTCGGGCGTGGGACAGTGGCGGGGCTCGCGAAGAACACCGCGCCCATGTCCGGCAGCGCTTTGAACTCGGCCACCGGGCCGGAGAATCTCGGTTTGCCGTCTACCAGCACGTAAACCCACGTCGCCACGTCGAGGGCGAGCGCGATCCGCTGCTCGATCAGCAGGACGGCCCGGCCAGCCTCGGCGAGCCCGGTGACGACCTCTTCGAGCACCACCGTGGCGACGGCTGGCGAGAGGTTCGCGGTGGGCTCGTCCAGCATGAGGGCCGAGGGCTCCGGCACCAGGGCACGGGCGATCGCCAGCAGCTTGCGCTCACCGCCGCTCAGCGTCTGGGCGAGCCGTTTGTGCAGCCTGGCCAGCTGCGGGAAGCGGGTGAGGATCTCGGCCAGCCGCGCTTGTGCTTCCCGGGGCGGCAGGCGGTAGCCGCCCATCTCCAGGTTCTCCCTGACGGTGAGGGTCGGGAACACGTCCTTCGACTGCGGCACGTAGCCGAGGCCGCGGGCGGCCCGCAGGTTCTCGCTCAGCCCGGAGATGTCCGCGCCCGCCAGGTGCACCGAACCGCTCATCAGCGCCAGCTCGCCGTTCAGCGACTTGATCAGGGTGCTCTTTCCCGCGCCGTTGGGACCGATCACCAGGACGACTTCCCCCGGGGCGGCATCCACCGACACACCGGAGATCACCGGCACCGCACCGTAGCCCGCAGTGATCTGCTTCGCGCTGAGCAGCGGCTGCGGCCGCGCTCCGCCCGGGGGTATCGAGGTCACGTGAAGTACGCCTCCCGGACCGCGCCGCTGCTCATCGCCTCGGCGTAGGTGGCCTGCGCGACGACCGCCCCGAGGGCCATCACCACGACCCGGTCGCAGACCGCCTGGACGACCTCCAGGGCGTGCTCGACGATGATGATGCTCACACCCGAGTCGCGGATGCGCGCGCATTCCGCACCGATCCGCTCCACCAGGTGCGGGGCCACCCCGACCATGGGCTCGTCCAGCAGCAGCGCTCGCGGCGACTGCATCAGGCAGCGCATGATCTCCACCAGCCGGCGCTGGCCGCCGCTGAGCTCGGCACCGTAGGAGTTGGCCAGGCCTGCCATGTCGAACTCGTCCAGCCGGCTCCAGGTCGCCTCGGCCGCCGCCGCTAGCTGCGCCCGCCGCTCGCGGCCCCCGGCCAGCGAGCCCCACAGCCGTGACCCGCGTGCTTGCATGGCCGAGACCAGCAGGTTCTCGTAGACCGTCAGGCCCTCGAAGGTGCTCGCGAGCTGGAATGTCCTGACCAGGCCAAGGCGGGCACGGCGGTGCGGCGGTGCGGCGGTGACGTCGTGCCCGGCGAGCCGCACCTGGCCGCCGGTGACCGGGATCTGCCCGCCCATCGCCCCGAGCAGGGATGACTTTCCTGCCCCGTTGGGCCCGATGAGCCCGACCACTTCACCGTCCCGCAACTGGAGGGAGGCGCCCCGCACGGCCATGACACCGCCGAACCGGACCGAGACGTCACGCACGTCGAGGATCGCTTCCGGGCTCACTGCGGCATCCCCGGCGCCGGGGATGCCGCGGCGGTGGCGCGGGCCACTGCCCCGGCCGGTGGCGGCTCAGCGCGATGGCGCCGCTCGGGGATCAGCCCACGTGGGCGGATGGCCAGGCAGAGCAGCCAGAGGATGCCGATGAGCACCCATTCCAGGGCGTCGATGAGGCCCGTGTAGCCGATCTGCGGCAAGAATGTGGGCGCCTGCAGGAAGATGACCTGCACCAGCAGGGTCCCGAGCACCACTCCCCAGTTGTTGCCAACGCCGCCGAGGATGATGGCCGTGAACACCGCGAATGTCTCGGCATACCCCCAGGCGGCCGGGGACCACGCGGCGAGGAACTCGACAAGCACCCCGCCGCTCAGCCCGGCGATCACGCCGCCGATGACGAACGCCTGCATCCGCAGCCCCATCGGGTTCAGGCCGATGGTGGCGGCCGCGTCCTCGTTGTCGCGGACCGCGCGCAGCGCCCGGCCCCATGCGGACCCCCCGAGCCGCGCCACCAGCAGGTAGACGCCGAGCGCGATCAGCCCGGCCCAGGCGGCGTATACCCACTGGTACCCGTCATAGGTCAGCCCGGACAGCACGCCCGAAAGCGGCTTCGGCACACCCGTCAGCCCGTTCGACCCGTTCACCAGGCCGACCACGTTGGACACCGCACCGATGGCGATCAGCGACACGATCAGCAGGATCGCCGCCTGGTAGTCGCGCCGGATCCGGCGCAGCGCGAACACGCCGACGACCAGGGCCAGGATCCCCCCGGCGGCCGCCGCAACGAGCAGCGGGACCGGGAACGGCAGGTTCGACCCGAACACGTAACGCTGGAACGCGCCGGCCCCCGTATCGGGCCCGAGGCTGACCACCGCGGCCGCGTACGCCCCGGCCGCCTGGAACATGATGAGCGCGAAGTTCGGGATCCCGCCCCAGCCGAACTGCAGGTTCAGCGCCCAGGCCAGCAGGACGTCGACGAAGAAGTAGACGAGCAGGGTGGAAATGTAGAACGACACGCGTGCTCACCGTCCCTCACCGACGCGCTCCGCAACCGGCACACCGGGCCGGCTGGTGAAAATCCAGGGGCGCCACACCGCTCACCGCTACACCGTGATCTCCGCCTTTCCCGCGGTCTGCCCGGCCAGGGCGGCCGGGCGGGTCAGCAGGACGACCGCGAGGATGCCGAAGCCCGCGACGGTGCTGTAGGCGGCGCCGCCCACTGCCGCCACCTCCTCGGTCACCACGCCCAGCGCCAGCGCAGCCAGCACCGCGCCCCGGGTGGACCCGGCCTTCCCCAAGATGGCCGCGGCCAGGACGAGCGGGAGGAAGCTGGTCCCCACCGACGCGTCGATCGTCAGCGCGTTGATCACATAGCCCAGTCCGGCCAGGCCGGCCAGCGCGCCGCTGAGCAGCCAGACGACAGTGACGATCCTCGCCGTCGGGATGCCGCAGGTCCTGGCCAGCCGCGGCTCGACCGCCATCGCCCGCAGCGCCTTGCCCAGCCTGGTGCGGCGGAGCAGGAACTCCAGGCCGCCGAACACCGCCACCGCCACCACGACCAGGGCGAGCTGGGTCACGGTGACGGTGAAGGGGCCGACGTGCAGTGATGCCCCCTGCGGGAAGGCGAAGCGGTAGATCTGCTCACGCGACGCCGCGTCGATGCCGAACTGAAGGATCAGGTTGACCGCCAGCGTCACCATCACCATCTCGAACAGGCCCGCGCCACGGCGGGCGTAGAAGGCGAACAGCGTCCGGCCCAGGACCCAGGTGAGCGCGGCGGCGGCCAGCGGTGCCAGCAGGACTCCCACGACCAGCGGGAGGTGAACTACCTCGGCGAGGAACGTCGCGAACGCACCCACGGTCATCGCGCCCGCGTACGAGATGTTGAGCACATTCGTCAGGCCGAACTGGACAGTGAAGCCCATCGCGCCGATCGCGATCAGCGCCGCGGTAATGACGCCAAAGCCAATGGCCTGAATGATCAGCAATGGGCCGCATCCCTCACGCTAGCCACCGAGGGCCTGGACCTGTGCCTGGGTGATCGTCCCGACCACCACCGCGGGCGCATTCGCCGGGAACTCTTCCACCGCCTGGGAGCCGAACGAGTTGTGGTACTTGCTGAAGAGCAACGGACCCGAGGCGCCGATGTACTGGATCTTGTGCCCCGCCGCCAGGGCGGCTTTGCCCGCCGCGTAGGTGTACACCACCTGCTTGCCCGGGCCGGGCGCCGTGACCTGCATGATGTATGTGTTGTAGACGGTCCCGTCCGTGCTGTGCGCGGCGTCCATCGCCAGGGCCAGCGTGATCATCCCGTCGTATCCCGACTCGGAGAAGGAGTTGTTCTCCCACTGGGTCACCGGTTTGCTCAGCTTGTTCTGCACGGCCAGCACGGATGCGTTGAAGGCCGTGACCGCTGGGTTGGTCACCGGATTGCCCACGACCACCGCGCGGAAGTACTTGTTGAAGTTCGCGCTGCCGATGGCACCGCGCATCGGTGTGAAGTAGGAGTCGGACGGCGTCCCGCTGGTCCCGATGACCGGCACGAGCGAGCCGAGCTGCTTGAGCTCGCCGAAGAAGGTGGCCGCGGTCGGCCCGTCCGATTCGGTGATGATCGCGGCCGGCCTCGCTGCCAGCAGCCGCTCCACCGCCGCCCGGTATGACGGCTGGTCCGGGGTCAGGTTCTCCTGGTCGGCCAGCTTGATGCCGACCGCCTTGACTCCGGCTACCACGCCGGGCAGGTCGCCCTGGGATCCGGTGTCGGTGCCGAACACGGTGGCCACGCTGGCGTATCCCTGCTGCTTTGCCCACAAGGCGATCGCCTCGCCGTTCGCGGGGTCCGGCGGGACGTCGCGCCACAGGTAGGCGTACGGGCTCCGGTCGTAGGCGGCCTCGCCGGCCGCGATCATCATGGGCAGGTGATGGCTGTTGAGCAGCGGGACCAATGTCGCCGCGCTCGTCGAGTCCGGGCCCAGGATCGCGGCGATGTTGCTGCTGGTCGCGAGGGTCTTCCCCATGGCGGCAAGCGCGTCCGCCGGGTCGCTGCGGGTGTCGACCTGGATCAGCGAGACCTGACGGCCGAGGATGCCGCCCGCGTGGTTCACCGCGTACAGCGCCGGATAGTCAATGGAGGCGGCGAACTGCGCCTCGAAGGCCTGGTCTCCGGTGTAGGCGCCGACCTGGACGATGCCGACCGGGCCGGTCGAGGCGGTGCTCCCGCCGCTTGACGCGCAGGCGGCCAGGCCGAGCAGGCCGGTAGTGGCGAGCGTGAGGTAGATCGGCTTTCTCATCGATGTACCTCCCCCTTAGGGGCCAGAGAATTGCCGCAAGACTATATGTCTGAAGCGCCGTGGGGAATGATGCATCTTGCGATTCTGTACCGTGGAACACCCATGTGGCGGGCTTGTGCCGGCGCCACTGATCGTTCAGCAAGAAAAAGGGGTCTGGGAACAGAGTGGAGCACGGTCAGGACCAGCTCAGCTGTGCCGGACCTCCCGCAGATCCGCGGCAGCGGCCGCGACCACCGCCCTCAGGTCGCGGGCAATCGCGGCAACGTAGCCCGGCGTCATGCGCTGCAGCGGGCCCGCCACGGTGAACGCCACGGCCGGCCGTTCGTCTTGGTCGAGCACGGCCATGCCGACCGCGCCGAGACCTGCCTCGCTCTCCTCGAAGTTGGTCGCGAAGCCTGCCTCCCGTACCCGCTCAAGCTCCGCCAGCAGCTGGGTGCGCAGGGTCAGGGTGTGCTCGGTGGCCGTCACCAGCCGCTCGGCCGGGTAGATGGCCAGCACCTCGTCGGTGCTCAGCGCCGCCAGTATCGCCTTTCCCGCCGAGGTGGCATGCGCTGGCATGCAGGCATCCAGCCGGGTGCCGACCCGGACCGTCCGCTGCGATTCGATGCTGTCGATGAAATGGACCGTGTCGCCCTCCAGCACGAGCAGGCTCACCGTCTCGCCGGTGACGGCCGCGATCTCCGTCAGGTAGGGCCGCATCCGCGCCCGCACGTCCAGTGCCCCGACCGCGGCCAGCCCGATCTCCATCAGCCGGGGGCCGGGCCGGTAGGCCTTGGTGGCAGGGTCCTGCACGGCGAACTCGCGGTGCACCAGCATGCCGAGCAGGCGGTGCGCGGTGGACCTGGCCACGCCGAGATGATCGGCCACCTCCGATACCCGCAGCGACGGCTTGCTCCGGAACAGCAGCAGGAGCTGCAGCGCATGATCGACGGAATGGAGCCGGTAGGCGGGACCGTCGGTACCGCCCGCTGGGGAAGTCGTCGGTTCGGGCATGGGCACTTACCGTACGCGAAGCTCCATCTCCCCCAGCCGGGTTATCCGGGTGCGCAGCAGGTCCCCGGGGGCGATGGGGCCGACACCGGGCGGTGCACCGGTGAAGATCACGTCACCGGGCAGCAGCGTCATCACCGAGGAGGCGTAGGCGACGAGGTCCGGCACGCGGACGAGCAGGTCTGACGTGTTCACCTTCTGCCGCAGCACGCCGTTGCACTCCAGCTCGATGTCGAGGTCGCCGGCGTCACCCGCCTCGTCCACCGTGGTCAGCCACGGGCCGAGCGGGCTGAACGTGTCGTAGCTCTTGCGCCGGGACCGGTCCGCCGCGCTGCGGACGGTGATGTCCAGGCCGATGGTGTAGCCGAGCAGGTGGGCAGCTGCCGAGGCGGCAGGGATGTCCGTGCCGCCGGTGCCGATCACCGCCACCAGTTCGGACTCGTGGTGGATCTCGTGGCCCGCCGCGAGTTCGGCGGGCGGGAGCACGATGTCGTCGGCCGGGCCGCTGACCGCGGACGGCGCCTTGAGGAAGACGTCGAAGTCCATCATCCAGGACTCCACCCGGCCGAGCGTCCGCCGCTGGACCTCGTGCATCTCGCTGACGTGCCCGGAGTAGTTGCTGGCCGCTGCGATGATCTTCGTCGGCCCGAGGACCGGGGCCTTGAGCCGCACCTTGCGCAGCGGCAGCACGGTGGCCTGCGCCACCGCCGCGGCCAGGGCCGGCTGGACCTCGGTGAAGTCCCGGCACAACCGCCGCCACCAGCCGGCCGTCAGCGGGTCCGGGTCGTGCGGCCAGGGCAGGGCATGCGTCACGTCGGCGACGCCGCCGCCGGTCACCACGCCCAGCCGCTGCTCACCGAAGATGGCCAGCCTCATGACAGCGTCCCGCGCACAGTCTGCGGACCGGCCAGCCTCTCCTCGCGGTAAATGCCGAGGGCCCGCAGCACAGGCGTATCCGCGAGCGCGAACAGGTCGGCTCCCCCGGCCGACCAGTGCTCCGCGGCGGCCCAGGAGGGAATGACGAGGATGTCCCCGTCGGACCAGTCGATCAGCAGCCCGTCCACGATGCTCTGGCCGGCGCCCCGGAACACCACGACAACCGCATTGCCGGCCTGCCGGAGCGGATCAGTTCTCCGCCCGGGAACCAGCCGGTGCATGGAACAGGAAAGTGTCGGCAGCACGCTGGCGCCGGTCTGCGGGTTGACGAACTCGATGCTGACCATCGCCTGGTCCCGCTCGCTGGCCACCCGGGCCAGCTCCGCGCTGGTGTCGGCCCACCGGTAGACGAGCAGGGGCGATGATCCCGGACCCCGCGGCCGGGGCGCGTTCTCCGCATACCTGGCCCGGGCCGTGCCGAAGGCCTGCTCCGACTGGTTGTGCGGCCCGGTGGCCGGCTGCATGAGTTCCGGGTGAGCTTCGTAGAACACCGCGTCGAGAGCCTCGATCATCGGCAGGTCGAGCCCGTCGAACCAGAACATGTTCTGCTCGCCACTGTTGGTGTGATCGTGCCAGTGCCAGGAGGGGGTGAGCACCAGGTCGCCGGGGTTCATGTCGCAGGGATCGCCATTCACCGTCGTCCAGACCCCGGTGCCCTTGAGCACGAAACGGATGGCCCCGGGCGTATGCCGGTGCGCGGGCGCGGTCTCTCCCGGGCCGAGGCACTGCAGGCCGCCCCACAGTGTGCCCGCCGCGTATGGCTCGCCACCCAGCCCCGGGTTGCCCAGGCTGAGCACCCGGCGCTCGCCGCCGCGGTCCACCGGAACCGCCTTGATCGCACGCTCAGCCAGCGGGTACATCGCGGCGGCCCGCCATACCCACGGAACCGCCCGCGGATGTGGATGGCTCGGCAGGAGCTCGCGGCTGAGCTTCCACAGCGGGTACAGGTGCGCGGCCGCCAGATCGCGGTAGAAGAGGTCGAGCTCCGCCGAGGCGGCCGCCCCAGCGGGCTGATGCACCGTCATGGCCGGTTCTCCTAGCCATTCGTCACGGGGGCCAGGCCCGGTGCTCCGGACGTCATAGTCACCACGGTAAGCCAGCATTCCGCTCGGGGGAAGCGATGCCGTTTGAGTTCTGGAGAACGGAATTAGAGGTAAGCCCGTGACGATGCCGTGATCATTCGCCGCGTCAGCGGCGCAGCACATTGAAGGCGAACAAGCTGCCGCGATGGTAGCCCTGGGAGCGCAGGACCGGCCTGCCCGTGGTCGTGACGACCGTCTCGGAGATCAGCAGCCAGGGTCCGAACCCGGCGAGCCGGTAGCGGTCCTGGACGTCCTGCGGCAGATCCTGGGCCTGGATGCGCGCGGCGGAGGAGACCATGAGCTGGCCATGGGCCGCGAGCAGGTCGGTCAGCGAGCCTGCCCAGTTGACGTGCTTGACCGGTCCGGGGATGCAGTCCCGCGGCAGGCTCTCGACGCTGTAGACGAGCGGCTCATCGCCGCGCGACCGGAGCCGCTCCAGCCGGATCACGGTCTCGCCGTCGCCGAGGTTCAGCGCTTCCCGTTCGGCCTCGTCGGGCTTGTCCTCGGCGACGGAGAGCACCAGGGTCTGCGCCTCATATCCCAGGGCCTGCAGCAGGCTGGTGACTGACTCGAACCTCGTGATCGGCCGCTCGATGTGCAGAGCGCTCAGCGAGGACAGGAACCGGCCGCGGCCTCGCTCGACCAGCACGATCCCGTCCTGCTCCAGCAGCTTGAGGGCTTCACGGGCCGTACTGCGCCCGACGTTGCACAGCTCCGCGATCTCGGCCTCGCTCGGGACCCGGTCACCGGGAGCCATCCGCCGGGCCTCGAACAGCTCGACGAGCTGATCGCGCACCTGCGCGGACATGGGCTGAGAATCTGACATGACCGCTTCCCGTTCGGTGGAGGGCCGGCTGGTCGTAGTTTAGGCGTCAGCCGCCCAAACCCGGCCGGCCGCGGGGCCGCCGGGCAGCGAGCGCCGGCGACCCCGCGGCACGGGGCCGGACTGGCTCAGGAAGCGCCCGGCTCAGCGGCCGGAACGGGAACGGGGCCAGCGCCGCCCGAGGCGACCAGGCCATCTTCTGATGCGAGCTCCACGCCGATCCGGCGCGCCAATGCGGGCATCACCACCAGGACGATGACCGCGATGGCGACCCAGATCGCACTTGCGATCGGGAGCCAGAAGGTCGGCCCGGTCGGGTACGGAACCAGGTTGCGGAAGATCGTGTAGCCCAGCACGGCGAGCGTCAGGATCGGGATGACGATCTCCCACACCGGGACGGTCCTGGTCTTCCGCATCATCCGGGCCGCGCCGATCGTGGCGAGGATGTAGGCGACCAGCACGATCAGCGTCCCCACCGCGCCCGTCCAGGCCCATGCGTTGAAGATCGACTGCCGGAAGACCCAGCCGAACGCGATCACCGAGACCACCATGATGCCGAAGCCAGCCGCGATCGCTCCCACGGGTGTGCCGTACCGCTCCGAGATGCGCAGCAGCCTGCCGGCCGGGCTCTTGGTCTCACGTGCGGCGCGTGCCATCGCGTAGATCAGGCGGCTCGCCCCGACAACGCAGCCGATAGCCCCGGCGAAAGCCGACACCATGGTGCCGATCGTGACGACGTCGCCGACCCAGGGCGAGATGTAGGCCGATCCGAGCGAGCCGAAGAGTGAGCCGGAGCTATGAAACGCGGTCAGCCCGGAGCTGCCGGTGCCGAAGCCCATGACCTCGATGGCCGCCGTGAAGACGTAGAACACACCGGCGATGAGCACGGTGCCGAAGATCGCCCGGGGGATGCTCCGGCGCGGCTGTTTCGCCTCTTCGCCCATCGTCGCCGCGCCCTCGAATCCGATGAAGGCCAAGATCCCGTAGACCGCCCCGAAGAACAGGGCTGAGCTATGGGTGCCCGGCGCGGGCTTGAAGACCGACAGCGTGAAGTGCTGTCCCTGCGGCCCGCCGTGGGAGGTGATCTTGGCGAGCACCACGATGCTGATCAGCAGGATCAGCGCGACGGTGCAAGCCTCGCTGATCAGCATCACATCAGCGCCGCGCCGGGCCGGGATGACGGTCAGCGCGGTCGCGAACGCCAGCAGCACCAGCGTGACCGCGAACGGAACCCACTGCGGCGGGTTCGCCACCCCCATCGCGTTGAGCAGCGAGTTGAAGAACACAGCCGCCCCGTAGCAGCTGCCAGCCCCGAAGATCAGGTACCCGCCGAGCAGGCACCATCCGGCGACCGCCCCGGCGGGCGCCCCCAGCGTCGCGCCGACGAAGCCGAAGACCGATCCGGCGGTGTTGAAGTGCTGGCTCAGCCGCACGAAGCTATGTGACAGCAGCAGTACCGCGATGAACGAGATGGTGAACGCCAGCGGGATCGCCCGGCCGACGCTCGGTACCGCGCCCTGCGGGTTGATGTTGGCGGACAGGCTCAGGCCCGTTACGCCGAGTGAAACAGCCAGTACCTGCCATGATCCCAGGTTGCGCCGCAGACGCGGCTGGACCGCGCTGGCGGCACCGGCCGCCGCCGCACCGTGGGTACCTTCAGATGCCATTCTGCGAGCCTCCCAGCCTGGCCGGACCATGTCCGGCAAGCACCTCATAATGTCTGACATGGTCGATGCGTTGTATGTATAGTGAAGTAGCGGCTATCTGGCGTCAAGAAGGTGCGTCTCAGAGATTTGCTACAGCCTGCGCAGGGACTGTCAGCGTCGTGGTCGCCGGGTGCGGAAGACCTGTCCTGCTCAACGGGTGCCGCCGGCGCGGCGTGCCCTTGACCGGCTCGCCCAGGGGCAGGTACCGTCTCTTACCAGTCAGACATCCCCGTTGCTTGTCAGACGAGTAGGTGGCTATGAGTCTTGCGGTCGTGACGGGCAATGCCAGCGGCATCGGGGCGGCGATTGCCCGCACGGTGGCCGGCCGCTTCCCCGGCACCGAGGTTGTCGGGTGGGATATCGCCGGAGCGCAGCCGGTCGACGTCGGCGATGCCGCATCCGTGCGGACCGCGGCAGCGGCGCTGCCCGGGCCGGTCAGCAAGATCGTGCTCGCGGCTGGGGTGTCGCGCCTGGCCCTGCTGGTAGACACGACCGATGAGGACTGGGATTTCCAGTTCCGGGTCAACGCTTTCGGCGTCTTCAGCTGCCTGCGGTCGCTGGTGCCCCGCATGGAGGACGGCGGTGCGATCGTGGTGATCGACTCCTGCGGTGGGCTGCGCGGCGCTCCGCTGCTGTCGGCGTACTGCGCCTCGAAATTCGCCGTCACCGGGCTGATCGAGGCCGCGACCCCGGAGTTCGCCACCCGGGGCATCCGGATCAACGGAGTCTGCCCGATGTATGTCCGGACCCCGATGCAGGAACGTGAGCTCTCGTGGGAAGCCGCGGCGCTTGGCACGACCCCGGCGGAGGTCTTCGCGGGGTACGAGAGCAGCACTCCCCTTGGCCGCGTTGCCGAGCCGCAGGATATTGCGGACGCCGTGGCGTTCCTGCTGAGCGACGACAGCCGGTACATGACCGGCTCGATGCTCACGGTAAGCGGCGGGGCTCATCTGGGCATGGTGTACCAGCCGAGATCGTGATCGCTCTCTCACCCGAACGGATTGGCTGATGCTGAATTTCGATGAGGCCCGCTTCGTGGGCATCCAGGCCGGAGCTCTTGACCTGGCGGACGGGCTGCGGGCCGCTGTCGAGAAGTGCCTGGCAGCCGGTGCGCAGAACATCTTCTTCCTGGGGTCAGGAGGGGCTGGCGTCCTGATGCAGCCGGCCGCGCAGCTGCTGCAGACGCGTTCGGCCTTCCCGGTCTACGTGCACTGGGCCGCCGAGATCGTGCAGACCGGATCACGGCACCTGGGCCCGCCTTCGATCGTCGTCATCCCATCCCTGTCCGGGAGCACGGCCGAGAGCAGGGCAGCGCTGGCCTACTGCAAGAGCGCGGGAGCAACGGTGATCGCGCTGACGGGGAACGCCGAGTCGCCGCTCGCCCGGGAGGCCGACCACAACTTTACCAACCACGCCGCCGACGACACCTCCAGCGAGTCGTTCTACCTGCAGTCGCTGGTGATCGCGCTCGCCGTCATGCAGGCGCGCGGCGAGTTCACCGACCTCGGCCCGGTGCTGGACGAGCTGCGGCTGCTGCCATCCCTGCTGGTGGGAGTGAAAAAGAGCGCGGAGGACCGGGCCGCGCAGATCGCGGCGTCGATAGCCGGCGACCAGTTTCACATCGTCACGGGAGCCGGATCGGTGTGGCCGCAGGCCTTCTACTACGGGATGTGCGTCCTGGAGGAGATGCAGTGGATCCGCACCCGCCCGGTGCACGCCGCGGACTTCTTCCACGGCACGCTGGAGCTGGTCGAGGAGGGCCTCAGCGTGATCCTGCTCAAGGGCGAGGACGCGGCGCGGCCGCTGGCGGACCGGGTCGAGGCGTTCGTGCCCCGGTACACCAGCAAGCTGACCGTGCTGGATGCGGCCGACTATGACCTGCCCGGCGTCTCGGCGCAGGTCCGGGCGCTGATCTCGCACATCATCCTGGCCACCGTGCTGGAGCGGGTCAGTGCCCATCTGGAGGTGATCCGGGACCATCCCCTCACCACCCGGCGCTATTACAGGCGGGTCGCGTACTAACCGGCCACGGGCGTGGGCGAGGCGGGCACAGACATGGCGGCGGGCGTGGGCGAGGCGGTCGCGGTCATCGGGGACAACACGATCGACCAGTACGTCGGGCAGGACTCCTACAGTTTCGTCGGCGGCAACGCGCTGAACGTGGCCGTTCAGATGGTGCGGCTGGGGCGGCCGGCCCGGTACTTCGGGGCGGTCGGGCCGGACCACGCGGGCCAGCGCATCCGGGACACGCTGGCCCGGCTCGGGGTCGATGTAGCCGGGCTGGTCAGCATGGCGGGCCGAACCTCGGTCTCGCGGATCAGGATCGATGAGTCCGGCGACCGGCATTTCGAGTTCGAGGACTTCGGTGTGTGTGCCGACTACGCGCCGGGAATCGAGGCGCTGGAGCTCGCCGCGGAATGCCAGGCGGCGCATATCGGCCTGCTGCCGCTGGCCCGCCCGGTGCGGGCATGGCTGGCCCGCCGCGGTGTGCTGATCAGCCAGGACTGCGGTGTCACCAAGGGATATGAGCATCTGGATATCGCGTTCTGCTCGCAGGCTGCCGCCGGAGAGCCCGCTGAGAAGATCGCACAGGACGCGGTGGCCGGCGGGGCGCGGCTCGCGATCGTGACCTGTGGCGCGGACGGCAGCCTGGCCTTTGACGGCCGGACCTGGTGGCGCGAAAGCGCCGTTCCCGTCGAGACGGTGGATACGACCGGCGCGGGCGACAGCTATTCCGCGGGATTTCTGGACGCGAGGCTCGCTGGGGCCGATGTCGGCCAGGCGATGAAGGCCGGATCGGCGCATGCCGCGCGCACCTGCACCCACATCGGCGCCTGGCTCCAGGACCCGTTGCCGGTACCTGGCCGCACCGCGGACCGGTGACCGCCAGCACGGCCATTGTGGCCTGACGTGCGAATGAGGTCCCACCGACAGAGTGAGACTCGTTCACCTGGCAGTCATCTGGCCAAGACGCGCTGGGGAGAGCAGTCCCGGCCGTCAGGCAGTCCCCGGCCGGTCAAGCTCTCGCAGGAAGGTCAGCATCTCGGCGCTGACCTCGGCCGGATGGCTCATGTTCGAGGCGTGCGTGCCGCCTTCGACGACCGCGAGCCGCGCGGGACCGCCCAGTCCGCCGCACAGTTCCTCGGCCTTGGCCAGGGGGATCGCGGCGTCGGCTGTGCCATGCACGATCAGCGCCGGGCAGCCGATCTCGCCAAGCCGCCCGGTGATGTCGTCGCGGTCCATCAGGCAGCGGAACGCGGGCGTGGCCTGCTCGATGCCGGTGGCGGCCCACTTGGCGTACCAGTCGTCCCACTGGCCAGGGCCCAGGATGATCGACGAGACAACTTCCTGGACGGGCCCGGGACCCTGCTCGCGCCAGACCTCATGCATGTGCTCGTAGGCCGGCGCCACAGCCGGGTCCTCCTGGCCTGCCTGGGTGTCGATCAGAATCAGCCCTCGCACCCGGCCAGGCGCGAGCAGCGCGGCACGCAGGCTGACGAACCCGCCCTGGGACATTCCGCCGAGCACGGCGCGCTGGACGCCAAGATGGTCGAGCAGCGCCAGCAGGTCTCGCGCCGAGTCCCAGTAGCTGAACGGTCCTCCCGCCGGAGTTCCGCCGTGACCGTTCTTATCCCAGCCGTGGCCGCGCTGATCCCATGTCACCACCCGGAACTCCGGCGCCAGCGCCTCTACCTGAGGCGCGAACATCGACTGGTCCATCAGGAACCCGTGGCTGAGCATGACGACCGGCCCGTCGCCACCAGTGTCGGCGTAGTTGATCTCGGTCCCGTTAAGAGCAGCATTCGGCATAAGCCGGAAGCTACTGCACCTGCGCGCCGCCCGGAAGTGCCTGGCTGGCGATGCGCTGCTGCGGCAGCGTGGAGTGAGGGGTGCTTGGTGGGTCAGGAGAGCACGCGCCGCCGGAAATTACGCAGCCCGATCGCCAGGAACGCGGCACCAAAGGCGAACACAACCGGATAGATGACGTAAAGGTGCATGTGCGGTGCCCTGGTGAACGCGGCCCGCATCCCCTCGTTCACGTAGATGAGCGGGTTGATCAGCACGATCGTCTGAAGCCAGTGCCACCCGCCGACCGTTACTGGCGCGAGCCTGGTCCAGGCGTAGTACGTGCCGCCGAGGAAGGTGATCGGCAGGATGATGAAGCCGAACATCAGGCCGATGTTCCGCGGCTCGAAACTGGTGCCCAGGACGAGTCCGAGACCGGCCATTGCGATGCTGGCGAGCGGAACGAACGTCACGATGAGCCACCAGTGCAGCGACAGGTGGGCGTGCACGCCGGGCGCGTGCACGACCGAGGCCATCGGCAGCACGATGATCGCCGACAGCACTCCCTGGGCTGCGCCTGAGAGCACCTTGGCAATGGCCACCAGCCAGATCGGGCAGGGCGCCTGCACCCGGTCCTCGATCTCCCGGGTGAAGCCGAACTCCTGGGCCATGGCCAGGGCGATCGACTGCACACCTTGGAACATGACCGAGATCCCGACCACCCCGGGCACGAGAACGGTCGCGAAAGCGGATTCGGCTACAGTGCCGTGCCCACCAATGCCCTGCCCGATCTTCGGGAAGACGAAGAGGAAGACGAAGCAGAGCAGGAACGGCTGGATGACCGTGCGCAGCACGAACTCCCAGAGGTGCTTGCGCAGCACCACGAGGTCACGCAGCATGAGCGCGCCCAGCGCGGTCCAGCTTGCAGCGGCCACCGAGCGGGTGGGGCCACCGCCGATCCGCCGGGCTGGCGCCTGCGGGGTCACGGACGTCGCCATTAGTCCCGCAGCTCCTTGCCTGTGAGGTTGATGAACACCGTCTCGAGGCTGGGTTCGGAGATCGACAGGTCGACCAGATCGAACCCGCCGCGCTCCGCCGACAGGACGATGCGTGGGACGAGCCGGTCACTGCCCTGCATGTGCAGTTGGAGTCCACCGTCCAGGCGGCGCGTGCGGGTGACGCCTTCCACGTCGCGGGTGAGCAACTCGGCGAGCTGGCCGGTGTCGCCGGTGGTCTTCACCGTGACGACGGTATCGGCGCCGACGCTCTGCTTGAGCGCGGCCGGAGTGTCGAGGGCGAGGATCCGGCCGTGATCCATGATGGCGACCCGCTCGCAGAGCTGGTCGGCCTCCTCCATGTAGTGGGTCGTGAGCAGGATGGTCTGGCCTTCGCGATGCAGTTCGCCGAGGAGGTCCCACAACGCGAGCCGGCTTTGCGGATCGAGCCCTGCCGTCGGCTCGTCGAGAAAGAGCACCGAGGGGCGGTGGAAGATGGCCCGCGCCACCATCAGCCGCTGTGCCATCCCGCCAGACAGCGCGTACACCGACGCCTTGCCCCACTTTGTCAGCTGGAACTGTTCGAGCAGCTCGTCGGCGATCCGCCGCGACGCCTTCGACCCGATGCCGAACAGCCGGCCGTGGAAGTAAAGGTTCTCCCAGACGGTGAGCTGGCGGTCGAGGGTGTTCTGCTGTGAAACGATCCCGCTCAGCTGTTTTGCCAACGCCGGATGCGCCCCAACATCGATCCCCCCGAGGAACGCCCGCCCGGAGGTCGGGACCACACGCGTGGTCAGCATCCCCGCGGTCGTCGTCTTCCCCGCGCCATTGGGTCCTAGCAAGCCGAAGATCTCGCCGGCCTCGACGTCGAGGTTGAGCCGGTCGACCGCGGCGAAGTCTGTCCCCGGGTAGACCTTGGTCAGGTCCTCGGTATGGATAACCGCGCCGCGCTGGCCTTCAGGGAGCTCGGTAGCGCCCGCCGACGCTTGTGCGGTGCTCATCGCCCACACATCGTATCGCCGTGGCGTCCCACAGGGCCGCGTGGCGTCGTCCCGGTCAACGGCCAGATGAGCGCGCTAGGGTCCAAGGAGGAGGGTGGTCATGGCAGAGACGACGCCGTTCACGATCGGGACCGACGCCAGCTGCGCCGATGGGGTCTGTGGTGAGGTGAGCCGGGTGGTCGTCGACCCGGTCGCTCGTGTGGTCACCCATCTCGTGGTCGAACCGAAGGGCCGCCAGGGGCTCGGCCGGCTCGTTCCCCTCGGCCTTGTCGACGCCACGGAAGGCGAGATCCGGCTTCGCTGCACCCTCGCGGAGTTCGAGAAGCTGGACTCGGCTGAGGAGACGCAGTTCGTGCCGGGAACCAGGGGCTACGCGGCCTACGGCCCGGAACAGGTCCTTTCCTGGCCGTACTCCAGCCTGGGCGGCGGCACGAGCGTGGGGGGTGAGATGGTCACGGGAGTCTCGGAGACCGCCACCTACGACACCGTCCCCCTGGGTGAGGTGGCGGTGCGCCGCGGCGAGCGCGTCCATGCCACTGACGGGGACATCGGGCAGGTCGAAGGGCTCGTCATCGACCCCCGCAACCACCACGTGACCCACGTGCTTCTCCAGGAGGGGCACTTGTGGGGCCGCAAGGAAGTGGCTATCCCGATCAGCGCCGTGACCGGGGTCGAAGACGGTATCCGGCTCAACATTGATAAGCACCAAGTTCAGGACTTGCCGCCGGTGGACATTGATCACCCAGACGCGTAGACCTGGCCGATGACCAGCCGGAAGTCTGGGTCGGCTAGCGCCGCATCCGGCGAGATCAGCAAGGCAGAGCATCACAGGATCCTGGTGATCCTCGGGGCGCTCATGCTCGGCATGCTGCTGGCAGCGCTCGACCAGACGATCGTCGCCACGGCACTGCCGACGATCGCCGGCGATCTGCATGGCCTGAACCACCTGTCCTGGGTGGTGACCGCCTACATTCTCACCGCGACGATCTCGACCCCGCTGTGGGGCAAGCTCGGGGACCTCTACGGCCGGAAGAAGCTCTTCCAGGCGGCGATCGTGATCTTCCTCATCGGGTCGGCGCTGTCCGGGCTGTCGCAGAACATGGCCGAGCTGATCGGATTCCGGGCGCTGCAGGGGATCGGCGCCGGCGGGCTGATGGTCGGCGCCCAGGCGATCATCGGCGACATCGTCAGCCCCCGCCAGCGCGGCCGCTACATGGGTTACTTCGGCGCGGTCTTCGGCCTCTCCAGTGTCATCGGCCCACTCGCCGGGGGCTTCATCACCCAGCACCTGAGCTGGCGGTGGGTCTTCTACATCAACCTGCCGATCGGCGCCGTCGCGCTCGCCGTCATCGCGGTGGTGCTCCAGCTGCCGCGCCAGCGCACCCATCATGCGATCGACTATCTCGGAACTGCCCTGCTGGGCGCGGGGGTCACCGCGATCATCCTGCTCACCACCTGGGGCGGCACGACCTACGCCTGGGGCTCCGCGACGATCATCTCGCTCGCGGCGGCCGCGGTCGTACTCGTTGCCCTGTTCTGCTGGGCCGAGGTGCGCGCCGCCGAGCCGATCGTTCCGCTCGGGCTATTCCGGAACTCAGTGTTCACTGTGTCGAACTCGATCGGATTCATCGTCGGCTTCGTGATGTTCGGCGCGATCATCTACATCCCGCTCTACCTCCAGACCGTTCACTCCGCTACGCCAACGAGCTCGGGGCTGCAGCTGCTGCCGCTGGTCTGCGGGATGCTCGTCACGTTCACGATCAGCGGGCGGCTGGTGACCAAATGGGGCAGATACAAGATCTTCCCGGTCATCGGCACCGCCGTGATGTCCATCGGGCTTTTCCTGTTCTCGCTCCTCACGCCGTCGACCCCCCTGGTCATCTCATCGATCTACATGGTCGTCCTCGGTCTGGGCATCGGCTGCGTCATGCAGGTCCTCGTCGTCGCCGTGCAGAACGCCGTCCCCCGCAGCCAGCTCGGCACAGCAACCTCCTCCTCCACGTTCTTCCGCTCAATCGGCGGCGCGTTCGGCGTCGCCGTCTTCGGCGCGATCTTCAACAATCGCCTCGCCGCCAACCTGCCGAAATACCTTCCACCGTCCGCACTGCGGGCCGTTCACGGCAGCAACATCTCTGCCAGCCCCGCCCAGCTCGATGCGCTTCCGCCGGCCATCCACCGCGGCTACGTGCTGGCGTTCAGCGACTCACTCCATGCCGTCTTCCTGATCGGCGCGCCCATCTGCCTGCTTGCCTTCGCGCTCACCTGGTTCCTGAAAGACCTGCCCTTGCGGGGCCACGCCTACCTCGCCGCCGACGACGCAATGCCAGCCGGGAACGCACCTGGCACTCCCCAGGACGCCGCCAAGTTGTAAGCCACGCCGGAAACTGGCGGCGATATCTATCCGGGGCGCGCGGTATTCCCGGCCGCCGTTGATGCCTCGCACAGGCGCCCTGCATCAGGGCTGTCGCGGTCAGCGTGGCGTCCGCGCATTCCCAGCCACAGGCATAACCGCAGGGATGCGCTGCTGATCCGGGGCTGGTTCCAGGGTGAATCTACCCTGGCCCTATATGGAGGATCTATTCCGGTTACTGGTAGCCTGAAGTCATGTCCGCCAGAGCAAGGCCCGCAGCCGGGGAGCCGCGGCCGGCCCGGCCGGAGCTGCGGGCCGACGCGCAGCGCAATCGCAAGCGGATCATCGCCGGGGCCCAGGAAGTGTTCGCGCAACGGGGCCTGGACGTACCGGTCGAGGACATCGCCCGCCATGCGGGGGTCGGCGTGGCTACCCTGTACCGGCGGTTCCCCACCCGGGCCGATCTGATCGCGGGCGCGTTCGAGGCTAAAATGGCCGCCTACGCTGACGCGGTCACCCACGCGCTCGCCGACGCTGACCCGTGGGCCGGGTTCTGTTCCTTCATCGGGCAGGTGTGTGCGATGCAGGCCGCTGACCGCGGTTTCGCGGGCGTGCTGACCATGACATTCCCGATGGCCAGGCAGTTCCAGGCCGAGCGCGACCGCGCCTACGAGGGCTTCGCGGAACTGGTCCGCCGCGCGCAGTCCACGGGGAAGCTGCGCGCCGACTTCGTGCCCGAAGACCTCGTCATGCTTCTGATGGCCAACGCAGGCGTGGTCGCCGGCACCGCCAGCGCTGCCCCCGGAACCTGGCGGCGCTTCGCCGCCTACATGGTGCAGGCCTTCAGCGCCGCCAGCGCTGAGCCGCTGCCGGCGCCACCCACACCCGACGCCATCTACCGGGCCCTGCTGCGCGTCCACCAGCCCGGCCAGGGCGGCCGCTGCGGCTACTGACCCGATTGCGCTGCCGGCCCGTTATGCCGGGCTGGCGGCTGGAGGGCTCCCGGCGCTCGCGCGGGTGAGCCGGGCGGTGACCGATCCTGTCGCCTGCATGGAGGCGATCCGCAACGGGCTCCACGTCATCCCGAACCGGCTCCTGTCGACGGTGACCTCGGCCTGCAGTGTTACCGCATCCGCGCTGGCGTCCACGACCTCGGCGGTGAAGCTGAGTGGTTCACGCACGCCCGCCGCCTCAAGCTCGCCTTCGGCCGCCAGCTGAGCGCCGTGCGTGAGCTCCACCCGGCTCACCGTCACCACCACGCGGGGATCGTTCTGCACGTCGAAGAAGTCACCGGAGCGCAGGTGCCGGTCGCGCTGCTTGTTCTTGGTGTTCAGCGATGCGGCGTCAATGGCCAGCTGCCCGGTGACCTTCCCGTCCGGTCCCACAGCGCCCTCGCCTTCGAATCGCTCGAACCAGCCGCGCACGGTGACCGCCCCCCAGAAGTGCTTGACGCGGAACTCCACGCGGGAGGCCCGCGGATCCAGCACCCAGGAGCCCGCCAGGGCCCCGTCCCGCACCAGCGCCGCCACATCGGTGCCGGCCTGCGCTGCCCTGCCTGCCTCTGCTGCCATGATGCTCCTCCTGCTGAGACGCCCCCCGGCCCGGTGAGTCCTGGTTTCAAAGAACTGGAAGAGATCCTCCGATAACTACCCTACCCAGTTGCCCGTCCATCCGGATTGGGTCATCCCGGAATAACTGGAGGATAGCTTCCGGTTATCCGGGCAACGGCTCCGGGGCCTGTACCGCACGCGGGGGCCCGTGCCGACGAGCGAGGAGGGCCGTCAGATGACCGCTACCAATCCGCATGAGGACAGCGCAGCAGGCAACAGCCCTGTGCTGCCGACCCGCCCTGGGCCACGCCCGCAGGCGACGCCGTGGGCGCCGCACATCCAGCAGGATCAAAACGCGCCCGCCGGAATGCAGGCGATCCTGGCGCAGCGGGTGTTTGCCCTGCCCGAGGTGGAAGAGCGGCCCGGCACGGTGGCCCACCCTGCCGAGCGGGTGATCTGGCTCCGCGACCAGATCCCCGCCGCACGGCCATGACCCATCTCGACGGCCAGCAGCGCCCGCAAGCCTCCAATAGGCTGTCGCGGGCGCCGTTTGCCACTCAATCTGCCACTCAGTTCGATCTTGTTCTGATGGTAAGCGGGCCGTCAGGCCAAGGTGCGACACCGCCAGGCAGAGGCGCAGGAGGAGACGTTCCAGACGTCGATCAATATCGACGATCCGCTATGCTAGCAGGGTGGATTTGGAGAGATCGGCTGGAACCCTGCTGCGCCAGGCACGAAAGCGAGCTGGGCTGTCCCAGGCGGAGCTGGCTGTCCGGGCGGGAGTCACGCAGAGCGTGATCAGCGCCTATGAGTCCGGGCACCGCCAGCCCTCCATCCCGGCGCTCGCCGCGCTGATCGATGCCGCGGGTTGCGACCTAGCGCTGGGCTTGCGGCGCCAGCCCGGACGCCTGCGGCGCCTGTCGGGACCGGTGGGCCGCCGGGTGCGCCGCCACCGGAATGACCTGATCGCGGCCGCGGCGGCTCATGGAGTCCACAACCTGCGGCTGTTCGGCAGCGTGGCCCGCGGTGAGGACCGGCCGGACAGTGATGTGGACCTGCTTGCGGACGTGCCCCCCGGGCTGAGCCTGTTCGGGTTGGGCCGAGTCGAGGCTGACCTGGAAGCCATCCTCGGCACCCGCGTCGAGCTGATCCCGGCCGCCGACCTCAAACCGGGCGTCCGGGCACGCGTCGAGCGTGACCTGGTCGCGCTGTGAGCTACCGGGAACGCCAGCGGCTGGCCGATATCCAGCCCGCGATCGATGCGATCCGTTCCCATCTGCAACGGGGCGACCTCTCCGACGGCCTGATATTCGACGCTGTCCGCATCCGCCTGCTAGAGATCGGTGAGGCCATCAAAGCACTCCCGGATGACCTGCTCGCCACCCAGCCATCTATCCCGTGGCGGCAAATCGCCGCATGCGGGACCACCTCGCACATAGGTACTTCGACAGCGCGCATGCGCTCTTGCAGGCCACGGTCGACGAAGACCTGCCGGACCTCGAGCGCGCCGTCTACGCTCTGAAACGCTCCCTCCCTGACGACGAAGACCCGCCTGGGGACGCCGGGCCTACATGAGCCAGCCCCCTGGCTACGGTAGTACCGGGGGTTCACACTGACTTCTTGTCAACAGTCGGCGACTGCTTTCTCCACGGCGGAGAAGCTGACCCGTTCTTGTTCCAGGCGGACGGACGGGGCGTAAGCGTTCGAGATGAGGTCGGCGTAGAGAGCTGACTCGGCCCGGTCGAGGCGGTCAAGGGCCGCGGCGGTCGGGGATGGCTCGGTGGCCCACTGGTCCCGGTGGCCCAGCAAGGTGGCCCGGCCCATGAGCATGGAGCGAGCGTGTGGTAGGTGGTGGCGCAGCCGGTTAAGGATCGCGAAGCCGTGCGTGTCGATGTCGCCCCAGTACACGACGTCGAGACCGGCCAGCCAGCCGAGCGGCTCGAGCACCGGGACGGCGTACCCGCCGCCGAGGAGCACCATAGCCGCCGCCGGGACAGGGAACGCGAGGTAGGTGATCTCGTTCTCGAGCACGTAGGCGCGGGTGATGCCGTCAGGTGCTGCCGTGAACTCGTTCGTGCGGACAGACAGCTCGGAGAATCCGCGGAAACCTCCGGCCACCCGGAAACGGACGTATCCGGGCTTGCGGAGGAAACCGTAGCGCGCGGCGAAGTCGGGCGCGGCGGCCGCCACGCGGGAGGGGTCGAGCTGGGCGTCGAGGAGTTCGGTGAGCACACCCTTGTGCCGCTCGATGAATTTGGTGTCGATGCCGGGCACGTCGACCTGCCGCAGGTACATACCGGGTGCCTGTCGCTGCTCGATCCAGCGGATGGTGGCCAGCAGCTTGTCCCAGGCACTCGCGAGCCGCAGCGCCCGCATGGGGTGGCCAGTCAGCCATGGGATCAGGTGGGTGCCGCGTGCGGCCTCCATCATCTCCGTCAGGCGGCGGACGTCGGGGCCGGCCTTGAGCAGCGCCCAGGTTTCGTCGTAGCCGTCCAGCCAGGCGCGGCACGGGATGCTGTTCGCGCCGAAGTGCCGACCGCCGACCTGCTTGTACTCCACGCGCAGCGGCCCGCGCGCGGCCTCCGCCCACTCCGCTGCCCACTGGCGAACCTCGGCAAGGCGTTCGCCGATCTGCCCGGGGGACGGACCACGGATGGGGATGCTGAGCGGTTCCCAGTCCTGCCCGGCGGCGAACCGCGCCAGCAGTACGCCGGAGTCCCACTTCTTCCTGACCGCCACGCGGACGTCAGCCGGGCGGGTCCACAGGCCGGGCCCGCCGACCGGCCGGGGCTGCGCGCCGGTCACGTCAACGGCCGGCCGCGGGGACAAGATCGGGGGCCACAGCCAGCCCCGCCGCGGCTGCGGCGCTCGGGGCGGCACCGGAGCCCGCAAGGGTCTCGCCGGCCACAACCTGCTGGGTGATCCGGTGCGCGAGACTGCGGGCCTGGTACTCATCGATCGTGAGCGTCTGCAGCCGCGAGTTGTTGCTCTGCGGGTTGTCCACGAACCCCACCGCGGACACATATGGCTCGATGACGTGGATCTTCTGCAGCGGGGTAACGATCAGCAACTGGAGGCCGAGCCGGCCGAACAGCTCCAGGGCGAACCGGGTCGACTCGTCAGAACCGCGGCCGAACGCCTCATCGATCACCGCGAACCGGAAGGTCCGTGACTTCGTCGCACCCCATTCCAGCTTGAACTGGTAGGCGAGCGATGCGGCCAGAATCGTGTAGGCGAGCTTCTCCTTCTGCCCGCCGGACTTGCCGCCGGAGTCGGCGTAGTGCTCATATTCGGTGTCGTCCTCGCGGTACCGCTCGGACGCGGCGAACGTATACCAGTTCCGCACGTCGGTGACGAACCTCGTCCACCGCCGGTCCGCCTCGGTCATTCCCTCCCGGCCGCGGAACCGCTCGATGAGCCGGCTCACCTGCAGGAACTTCTGCTCGGAGTACTGCTCGGAGTCCTCGCCGGACACCGCGTCGTCGGTGCAGGCCCGCAGGTCCGCGCGGAAGTCGCGGATGTCGGCGTGCGGGGTCGGTTGCGCCTCCAGCCGGATGTAGCGGCCCGGGTTGTAGTCGACGCCCACCAACGAGGAATTGATCGTGGCAATCCGGTCCCTGATCAGCTCGGCCTGTTTGTTCAGCTGGGACTGGAAGCCGGCGATGTCCCGGATCGTGTTCTGGTTCAGGTACGTCTTGAACTGCCGCCGGAACCGGGGCAGGTCATCACTGGTGAGCCGCTGGTGCAGCTCACGGTAGCCGTCTGCGGACTCCACCGAGTCGTCGAGCTCAGCGGTCTCCACCGGGTACTGTCGGCGGAACTCCCCCATCGCGGCGACGATCTTGTTGGACAACCGGGACAGTCGGTCGGCCCGCTTCGCGGTCAGCGCGGTGATCTCCGTGCCGGCGGCCGTTTCCGCCTTGTCGCAGGCCGCGGCGGTCGCGGGTTGGGGCTGGCCGGCCTTGGCCAGCATGTCCCCGATCGCGGCGAACTGGACCCTTGCTGGCTCACAGGCGTCCTCGGCCAGGATGTCGCGTGCCTCGCGGAGCACATCCTCGGCTGCCTGATGCCGGGCCTTGAGCCCGCCGAGCTGGCCATCCACCTCGCGCAGCGCATCTCCAGCGTCGGTGATCTGCTTCTTGACCTTGTCTAGTTCGCCCTTCAGCCGGGCCAGCTCGGCAGAAGCGGCCTCGAGCCCGCGCTGCTCGGCCTTGAGCTGCTCAGCGCGGTTGACCACAGACTGCCAGTCGATCTCGGCGAACTCGCGCGTCTGGTCCAGCCCGGCCAGCACCTGCCCCTGCTCGATCGCGGCGTCCCGCGCCTTCTCGTGCCGCTCCTGCTCGGCCGCGACCTCGCTGATGCGGGCGGTCAGCAAGCTCGCCTGGTGCAGCAGCGTGTCGAGCTTGCGCTGGTTGGACCAGCCGAGCACGTACCGGCTGCGGTCATCGATGCGGAACCGGTCGTCTTTCTCATGCCGCCCGCCGCTGCCCTTGACCTGCCCGGCCTTGGTGATCGCCTTGGGCATCCGGCGGAACTCCGCCATCGTCTCGACGCACTCGTGGTCGGCGCGCCGGCCGAGCTCGTGGTCCAGCCACACGGCAAACGGCGTGTCCTTGATCTCCAGCTTGGCGGCCAGCGTGTTCGGCCCGTAATGAGCTGGCGCTTGCCGGGCGGGCGACGGCTCGGGCACGCGGTAGTAAACCACCCGGTCTTTCAGGTGGTGGCCGTTGATCCAGTCGGACACGGCCGCGTAGTGCTCATCGGGAACAAGCACCGACAGGGCGAAACCGTGCAGCACCCGCTCCGCGGCACCCTCCCAGTCAGCCTCACTGTCCCGCACCGCGATCAGTTCCCCGGCGAACGGCAGGGAGTCCTCTCCGACCCGCAACTCACGGCACAGCCAGGCGCGCAGGTCCAGTTGCTTCTTCGGGATGCTGGTCTTCCGCTCCTGGAGGCTGCGCAGCTCCGCGTTGACCTCGGTGGCCTCGTCGTGCAGCGCTTTGGCCCGCACGCCGGTCTCGGTCAGCGTGTTCTGGTGATCGGCGAGATCCTGCCGGGCGGCGTCCCGGGCGACCGTGATCTCGCACCGCCGGGCGGCAAACTGTTCGGCGGTCTCCACTGGTTGCAGGTCCGCGGCGGCCAGCAGGGCCGCGAACCGCTGGGCCTTGTCCATCCGGGACTTGCGCGCGTCGTCGCACTCGGTGAGCTGACGCTCGATCTCCGCGAGCCGGTTTCCGCCGTGGCCGGCCAATTCGACCCGCAGGTTCGTCTCGCGGTCGCGCAGGCCCGCGAGCTTGACTTCGAGTTCTTCGCGCTTGGCACGCAACCGCGCCTGCCCGGCCGAGATGTCAGTGAGTTCCCTGCCAGTCAGCTCGGCCTTGAGATCGGCGAAGTAATACCTCAGCGCCGCCCGCTGCGCGTCGAGCACGGCGATGTCCGCCTGCACGGCGTCGCGGGCGTCGCAGTCTTTGAGCAGCGGCATCAGCGCCGCCAGCTGCGCCTCGGCTCGCCGGACCGCGTCATGTGCCTTTGTCAGGTCCTCGAAATGAGTGAGGATGTCAGAAACAGCTTTGGCGGCGTCGAACGGTTCCAGCATGTGATCGCGGACGAAGTCGGTGAGGTTGCCCACCGATTTCATCGAGACCGTCTGGTGGAACAGCTCCATCGCCTGCTCTGATTCGATCCCCAGGCGGCGGCGGAAATCCTTGCCGTAATCGGGGAATGCGTCGTATACCCGGACGCCGCTGGCGGCGCGCAGCCGCCTGCGGAGGGCCGAGATGTCGGAGCCGAAGTCCGCGAAATCCTCGGCCACCGACAACGGCCTATCGGCCGTCACATAGAACCGCTCCGGCTGGCCGGCCGCGTCCCCGGAGCGCAGCCAGAACACCTGGGCGAGGCTCACAGTTGCGTCGTAGCCGACGTTCGTGAAGACGCCGAGGATCACGCTGTAGTTGGAGCCGTCGCGCAACGCCACGTGCTTCGTGGCGCCGGTGACCTCGTTGCGTTCGGTCTTGTAGTAGCCGAGCACGTAGGAGCGCAGGCTCCGCTCGCGGGTGTCGGCCCCAGCCGCCTTGTTGTAGGAGATGCGCTGGGCGGGCAGCAGCAGCGTGGTGACCGCATCCACGATCGTGGACTTCCCGGAGCCGATATCGCCGGTGACCAGCGTATTCTCCCCGCCCAGGCCGAGTGACCAGACGCGGCCGTTGAACGTGCCCCAATTGAACAGCTCCAGGCGGGCCAGGCGGAAGCCGGTCATTCCTGCTCCCCCGCCTCCAGTAGCGCGGCGTACTCGGCGAGCTTGGCTTCGAACTCGGCGAGCCACTGGCCGTCGACGAACGCCTTGAGGATGCGCCGTACTTCGTACACCTGCTCGGAGTTCTTCGCGGGCCGCAGAAAGCCGAGCTCGACGGCCTTGTTGATGTACGCGTCGATCTGGTCGGTGAGCCGGGCTTCGTTGCTTGTTGCGGGGAGGAACACCCGGACCATTTCGGTGATCTGCTCACGGGCCAGCATCAGCCTGGTGTCACCGCCCTGGGCGTCGAACTCGGCGAGCTTCTTGCGCAGCAGCGCGAGAAGCAGGCTCACGTGGAAGGAAAGTGGGCGGCGCGGGATCAGCCGGGGAAGGGGGTCGGAGTTCTCGGGGTCGGCGGGGCGCTGGCGGAGAAATGCGTAGCCTTCGGCCTCGTCGATGACGACCTGCAGGCCCAGCACGTCCACGAAATCCCGTGCCTGCGGCTGCAGCTCAAGCAGGCTGCGCCACGCGCGGTCGTGTGTGTCTCGGTAGACAACGCCCTTCATGAGCTGGGTGACGGCGAGCGGCAGATCCGGTTCGGCGGTCATTCGCCCCTCCTCGCGTACGTGACCCGCGGCAGCGTCGCATTGCGCTCCCGGCCATCGGCGGCGGACCAGGTGATCTGCTCGCGGTGCTGCTCGTCATAGACGATCGCGAACGCTTCGTCCTGCAGCGAAAGGTAGGTGACAAGCTCCGCGACGCCCTGCTTCAGCGGATGCCGCGCGACCAGCTCGGCCAATCCGACCTGCGGCTGGCTGCGCAGGGCCTGGCGGACGCCGCCGCGCAACGGCTCCGGATCAACGTAGACCTGCTCGAAGAGGGCCGTCGGGTCGGTCTCCTCGTCTGCGTCCCGGACTTTGTCGCTGGTGATGCGCGCCTTCTTCACCGGCGCGTACAGTGGGCGCTCTAGCGGCAGCCGGATGGCCGACGAGAGCGCGTCGAGTTCCATGGTCACCGGGATGTTCCGGGTTTCGCGGAGCTGTAGCGCGCGAGCTTCGATGCTGCGCAGGATGTCGATGACCCGGCGGTTCTCGAACCACACCTGGTCGTCGAGGAACCGCCGGAGCTGCTCGGAGAGCTGGCGGACCGTCGCCTGGGTGCGCTCGGCGGCATCCAGCCAGTCGTAGTGGATGTGCCGCAGGCGGGTGTCTCGCTCGGCGATCCCGGCGAGCGCGTGAACTCGGTCCAGCAGGCCGGACAGCTCCTCCTGGCGCGCCTGGGACAGCAGGAAGCCGTAGAACGCCTGGAAGGACCTCCCCTGGTCCGAGCCGGCGATCGACTCCCGGCTGCCGAGCACATCGTCCAGCAGCTCGCCCTTGCCGCCGCGCCAGCCGGCGATCTTCTCGCGGAGCTGCCGGTCCAGCTTCCGGAAGTTCTCGTCTACCTCGCGGAAATCAGCCAGCAGTTCGCGCGCAGTGCCCGCGAACTGCTGGTAGCGGTCGCGCACCGCGGTCTCATCGAGCATGGGCATGTCGCCCGCCTCGACCTGGGCTATCTGCTCGTCCAGGTCGTCCCGCTGCCGGCGCAGCTCGGCAAGCCGCTGCCCGGGATCCGTCTCGGTTCCGAAGACGATCTGCCGCAGCAATTCGAAGATCACGTTCAGCCGTGACTCGGTGCCCACGAACTCGCGCTCGCGCAGGCTCTGCATCCACTGCAGGGCCTTCTCGACCGCGGGGGTGGCATCGTAATGGGGCTCGTCGATACCGTCGGGATAGTACTTGCGCAGCCAGCCGGCCTCGGGAGCCGCCCAGTCGTCGAGGTAGGCCTTCGCCGGCTTGGGGAACCTCCGCCCGCCCCGTTCGCTCTCCCGCTGGTTCACGGCGTACAGCTCGTCGTCCAGGCGGCTCGCCAGCTCGGTCGCGGACATAGACCGGACGTTGTCGGCGATGAACACCCGGTGCAGGAAGCTCAGCACCAGCGGCGCGTTGTCCGCGCGGAGCAGCCGCCACGCCGGGCTGTTGTCACGCAGCCATGCGACCTCGTCCAAGCTCAGCACACCGACATCGTAGGGTGGCGGGCCGACATTCATGCGGCAGCACAGCGAGCCGCCGCCTCATTGCTCCGACGCGCCAGTCCGCCGTCCGGGTAATGAGGACGCCTGGGGCCGCCGCGGTGCTGAGCATCCACGATGGCGGTCCGGACGCTGCACGGCGGCGCTGCCTCGACGACGGCTGAATATTGACCCGTGCGCGGCGCACCGGGGGCCGGAGAGATTCTTCTTCGCGCAGGAGGCGCCGGTCAGGCGTCGAGGGCGGTATCGCTGGGGCTCGTTCCTGAGCACGGAGAGCCACGGGGTACTCCGGCGCGTCGTTACGGCAGTTGCTCGAACACAGCGACCTGACTCTGACTACCCGGGACCTCTTCCCCAAAGAGGAGACACTCCATGCGCCGCAAGCCACGGGGCAGGCTCCCGCGAGCGCGATCTGCCCCTCGATCTGCCCCTCAATTTGATCCTGGCGCGAAGGCAGTTGGAGGATTCTCACCGAGTAGGAGGATTCTCACCGAGTAGCCCGCCCTTGGCGCCATCCAAGTCAGTGTGACGGTCGCGGAGTCTTGTTTAGGGTTGTAGGCTATCCCTAAACAAGGGAGTTCTGGTGTCAAGGGTTATCCGCCGGCGCTGGGCTAGCGACCCGCTAGCCCAGACTCGCCGAGACCGCCTGCCATGCGACTACGAAGCCTACGTCCCTGACCCCCTCATGGGCCGCCGGATCGTATTCGACGGTGACGTCGCGGCCGACGTCACCGACGCCGAGACAGCGATAGCGCGGCTCGACATGATGGCGACCGCCCTCGTTGATACTGAAGCTCTCGCCCGCATCCTGCTCCGTGCGGAGTCGGTCGCCTCATCACGCATCGAGGGTCTGGAGGTCGGTCCCCGGCGCCTCCTCCGTGCCGAAGTTGCGCAGCAACTGGGGGAGCAGTCTTCCGACGTCACCGCGAGTGAGATCTTGGCCAACATCGATGCGATGGCCACTGCAATCAGCGGCATCGTGCCCGGGGCTCCCATCACTGTCGATCATCTCCTCGCCTTCCACCGCAGACTGCTCAGTGGGACCCGGCTGGAGGATCATGCCGGGCGGATCCGCGCAGTCCAGAACTGGATAGGAGGGAGCGACTACAACCCTTGCTCTGCCGCTTTCGTTCCGCCGCCCCCAGAACTCGTCCCCGGACTCCTCGGCGATCTATGCAGGTTCTGCAACGATGACTCCCTGCCCGCCGTGGCGCAGGCCGCGCTCGCCCACGCCCAGTTCGAGACCATCCATCCCTTTGCCGATGGCAACGGCCGGACGGGCCGGGCACTGATTCACTTCGTCTTGCGCCGCCGCGGCCTCGCGCAGTGCATACTGCCGCCGGTCTCACTGGTCCTAGCCACCTGGGCGGGTGACTACATCGGGGGACTGACCGCAAGCCGCTACCGGGGAAGAGCCGGCTCGCGGGAGGCCCACCAAGGCACCAACCTGTGGATCGCAAGGTTCGCAGGTGCGTGCACCCGCGCCGTGAGCGACGCCAGTTCGTTCGAACGCCGAGCCCAGGAAATCGAAACACAGTGGCGCGAGCGCCTCGGCCGGGTCCGTGCGCAGTCCGCGACCGACCTCCTGCTGCGCTCCCTGACCGGCGCCCCCGTCATCACCACGAACAGCGCCGCTGAGCTGATCGGCCGAAGTTTCCCCCAGACCAGCGAGGCAATCGAGCGACTGCTCGATACGGAGATCCTGAGGCAAGTGAACGCCGGCAAGAGGAACCGCGCCTTCGAAGCCCCAGCGATTATCGAGGCGTTCACAACCCTGGAGCGCCAGCTCGCAAGCCCGCAAGGCGACACCAGAGCCAGCAAACCCGCCCGGCCCCGTCCCGCGCCGGCTATGAAGTCATCTCAGGGATGCCGAGGGCCAGACGACAGGCTGACTCTGCCCAGGCATCGATAGTGCGCGCCACGCACGGCTGCGTGCCCGGTGCCGCGACTACCTCCTGCCGTGGCGCGCCGCCGCTGTCCCTGCTCCTTGCAAAACCCGCAAACGGCCAGCCTGGACACCTCCGCTGAGGACGTGGCTCCAGATCATGCTTCTGAACGGGCTCCGTCACCTCCTGGTCGTTGACGGCCGCACAGTCTGTGGCGTGGTGAGCCTCCGTGATCTCTTCGTGGCCAGAATCCGCCGCCCGCGCTGAACCCGCCGGACGGTCAGCGCCCTGGCGCTACAACACGGGGGTCTCCGGACTTAACCGGGAAGTACGCTTGCCCACGCATCCTGGGCTACGGCGGCTTGGCTGCGTTCTGTGACCGGGAGCGCCGGATAGCCAGGCGCAGTTTGCGGGTGGTTGCCATGTGGACTCGCTGTTTCTGGTGCTCGGGGCTGGCGAATCCGCGGGCGGTTCTGGCGACGAGTTTCGCGGTGCGGTTATGGGCTTCGGCTTTCGCGTTCGAGTATCCGGTGAGAACCGCGTTGATCACCGGTTCCTGCCATTTGTCGATCGTCCGGGCGAGGCTGGCGACTTCGGGGATGGCGGCGGCTTCGGCGCAGGCGAGGTAGAAGGTTGCCAGGCGGTCGCGGACGGCGCTGGGCGCGGGGCTGGTGTGGGTCTTGGTGGTGCGCAGCGCGAGCAGGCGGCGGAGTTCTTCCTTGACGATCCAGCAGCACAGGATCTGGCGGCCGGCGTCGGTGGCGTCCAGCACCTCGATGATCTTTCTGAGGTGCTCCTGGCTGACGTCTTCGGCGTTGTAGCGCAGCATGTGGTGCAGTGGCCGGGGAAGGCCGAGGCCGGCATGCCCGGTCTCGGTGCGGTAGGCGAGCCGCCGGAACGCCTCGTCGATCTTGCGGTTGGCGATTTTCACCAGGTGGAAGGGGTCGGCGACGAGGATGACGCCTTCGGGTGCGCCGGAGCGGTAGGTGTTCGAGCAGTCCATGGCCAGGTAGCGCAGCTGGCGCAGGCGGGCGGGGTTGCGCTCGATCAGGCCGGTCTCCACGGCGGCGGTGCGGCCTTCGGCCAGGTCGATGGTGCCGCCGCTGTCGAGGTCGACCAGGTGGGTGAACCATTCGGAGCGGGTCTTGACCTGCTCACCGGTGTCAGGGTCAGTGCCGTGGGCGGGCTTGCCGCGGCGGAATTCATCGACCCCGGCCGCCTGGGCGGGTGGGGCGTGTTCGGCGAGGGTGGCCAGTTCGGAGCCGGCGTAGCTGGTGAACGCGGCCGCGACGGTGCGCTCGCACACCCGGTAGCGTTCTGCGACCGCCGAGACCGGCATCATCTCGTCGCCGGCGCAGGCACCCAGGCGGGCCCGCATCCGGGTGGTCATCCGGCACCGCGGCGGCACCGCCGGGGCAGCCTCGGTGAAACTGCGCCGGGGGCAGTCCTCGTTGTCGCAGAACCAGCGGGTCTTGTGCCAGCGCAGCCGGATCTGGGCATCTCCGAGGCAGGCGTCCTTGGGTGCGGTCACCACCTGTTCCTTGCCCCGCAGCGCCGTCACCCCGCAGCCGGGGCATGCATCGGCGCCCGCCGCCGGGTCGGTGGCCACGTCCACGACCGTCCAGTCCCCGTCATCAGGGGTGACCGCCAGTACCTGCACCCCGTCCAGCCCCAGCAGCGCGGTCGCCGCCGGGCATGCGCCCGCGCACGCAGCCACCGGGGCGGGTTGCCGGCCGTGGCCGGTGCCGGTAGCGTGCACAGGAGACGGTTCCTTTGCTTCTCATTTCTTCGCCGGAACGAGAATCACAAAGGAACCGTCTCATTGTCCCGGGAACCAAATAGTTCACAGCTGAATCTGTGGATATGTGGACAGCACTGGGATTTTCCGGGAGCGGGCGGGGAGGAAACCACGTGCGCTGTGAGTGGGGCGCTGCCGGGCTAATGCCCGGCACGGGCTGAACAAAGGATTCCCGCCTGGACTGGGCGTGCTATAGGAAGGTACCGGCCGGAGTAAGCCAAGTGAAGGTCCCCACACCGTCCGGCGGAGTCCCCCGCCGCTGCCGGTCACAGACCGTAGCCAGGCCGCCGTAGTCCGGGATCGGTGGTCAGGCGTACTTCCCGGTTAAGTCCGGAGGCCCCAACACGGACGGGCCGCGGGCGCGGGTGCTGGCTACACCTTGTCGAATGCAGCGATGGGTGCGGTAGGGGCCGCCGCGCCAGCGTCAGGAATGTCCGCGTCAGCGCAGCCGACCGCGGCCTTGGCCATCACTTCTGCTCATTCCTGTGACGGCGCCTGCCGAAATACTGGACAAATTGTCCATCATATATCTCAACTGTTGCACATCCTGACCGACAGATTCAGAATCTTGTAGTCATATTCGCTCAGCCGGGTATCCTGCCAGCCGCGCTGGCCGGTGCCGCCGCCTCGCCGCTAGCGGCCTGGTGGACCTGCCATCTGCTTTGGAGGAATCGATGACGACACACCATCCGGTGACGACCGGGCGGCAGCTCGGCCGCCGGTCCTGGGCCGAGCCCTGGAAGATCAAAATGGTAGAGCCATTGCGGGTGACAACCCCCGCCGAACGCGCGCGTGCGCTTGCCGAGGCCGGCTACAACACGTTCTTGCTGCGCTCGGACGATGTCTACATCGACCTGCTCACCGACTCAGGCACAAGCGCCATGAGCGACCGGCAGTGGGCTGGCCTGCTGCTCGGCGACGAGGCCTACGCCGGCTCGCGGAACTTCTACGCACTTGAAGAAGCGGTCCGCGACACCTACGGCTACCAGCACCTGCTGCCAACACACCAGGGAAGAGGCGCTGAGCACCTTATCAGCCAGATCGCAATCCGCCCCGGCCAATTCTTGCCGGGAAACATGTACTTCACGACCACGCGGCTGCACCAGGAACGCGCCGGCGGCGTCTTCGTGGACGTGATCATAGATGAAGCACACGACCCACAGAGCGAACACCCCTTCAAAGGGGATGTGGATATCAGCAAGCTCGAAAGGCTCATCGCCACCGCCGGCGCCGACCAGATCGCCTACATCAGCCTGGCTGGCACAGTCAACATGGCCGGCGGGCAGCCCGTGAGCATGGCGTGCGTGCGTGCCCTCCGCGCGCTCTGCGATCAGCACGGGATACGGCTCTTCCTCGATGCGACCAGGATGGTTGAGAACGCGTTCTTCATCCAGGAACGTGAAGAAGGCTACGCAGACAAAACGATCGCTGCCATCCTCAAGGAGTTCTGCTCACACACCGACGGCGCGTGGATGTCAGCCAAGAAGGACTCGCTGGTCAACATCGGCGGCTGGCTCGCCCTCAACGACGCGGAACTGTTCGATGAGGCCCGCAACCTGGTGGTCGTCTTCGAGGGCCTGCACACCTACGGCGGCCTGGCCGGGCGGGACATGGAGGCGATGGCGATCGGCATCGCCGAGTCCGTCCAGCAGGACCATGTCCGGGCCCGCATCGGCCAGATCCGCTACCTCGGCGACCTGCTCGCCGCCGCCGACGTCCCGTTCGTGAAGCCGGTCGGCGGTCACGCGATCTTCCTGGACGCGCGCCGTTTCTACCCGCACCTGAGCCAGGACGAATTCCCCGCCCAGACGCTGGCCGCCGGACTGTATCTCGACTCCGGGGTCCGCGCGATGGAGCGGGGGATCGTGTCAGCCGGCCGTGACCCAAAGACGGGCGACCACCACCACCCCAAGCTTGAGCTCACCCGGCTGGCGATCCCACGCAGGGTCTACACCCAGGCGCACATGGACATCGTGGCGGAGGCAGTGGAGACGGTCTACGCTCAGCGCGACTCAGCCAAGGGACTCATGATGACGTACGAGCCGCGCTACCTGCGGTTCTTCCAAGCTCGTTTCGACCGGCTCTAGACGGGCACTCCGCAGGGATGGGACCGGGGACTCCCGGCTCCGGGTGGCCGTTGGAGCTCTGGCGTATCACCGGCGCCGGCCCGACCCCTGCCTGTCAGTGTTCGGCTATCACGAGGTCTTTCACGCCTTCGTGTGCGCCGCAGCGACCTGCCAGTACGCCGCGATCGCACTGTTCATCGCCTGCCCGGAGAGGCAGGTGGGACACGTTCCGCCCTAGAAAGGCGCCAGCCGATGAGCGACGAGCCGTTCCGCACGATCATTGAGCCGTTCCGCATCCACTCGGTGGAGCCGATGCGACTGACTACGCGGGCGGAGCGGACGGCCGCTCTGGCCGCCGCCGGGTACAACCTGTTCGAACTGCGCGCCGAGGAGGTACTGATCGACCTGCTCACCGACTCGGGGACCGGGGCGATGTCGGCCGAGCAGTGGGGCGGCATCCAGCGGGGCAATGAAGCCTACGCCGGATCGCCCTCGTTCTACCGGTTCCGTGAGGCGGTGACCGGCCTGTTCCCGTTCCAGCACGTCTTGCCGACCCATCAGGGCCGGGCTGCCGAGAAGATCCTGTTCACCGTGGTCGGCGGGCCGGGCCGGGTCGTCCCGAACAACACCCACTTCGATACCACGCGGGCCAACATCGAGTTCACGGGGGCGCAAGCTGTCGACCTGCCCATCCCGGAAGGGCTCCAGCCGGGCCTGCGCCACCCGTTCAAGGGCAACATGGACGTCGCGGCGCTGGAGCGCCTGCTCGAACAGCGGGCCGATGCGGTCCCGCTGGTGATGGTGACCGTGACGAACAACTCCGGCGGCGGCCAGCCGGTCAGCCTGGCCAATATCCGGGCGGTCCGCGAGGTCTGCGACCGCTTCAGCAAGCCACTGTTCCTGGACGCCTGCCGGTTCGCGGAGAACGCCTGGCTCATCAAGACCCGCGAGCCTGGCTACGCCGACGTCACGGTCACCGGCATCGTCCGGGAGATGGCCGCCCTCGCGGATGGGATGACCATGTCGGCGAAAAAGGACCCCCTCGCCAACATCGGCGGCTGGCTTGCCCTCAACGACGACAGCCTCGCCGAGCAGTGCCGCAACCTGGAAATCCTCACCGAGGGCTTCCCCACCTATGGCGGGCTCGCCGGCCGTGACCTGGAGGCGATCGCCCAGGGACTGCGCGAATGCGTCGACCACGACTACCTGCGCTACCGGGTGCGCTCCATCGCCTACCTCGGGGAGGCACTCGAGTCGGCAAGGATCCCGGTCGTCGTCCCCTTCGGCGGCCATGCGGTCTTCATCGACGCGCGCGCCATGCTGGGCCACCTCGACCCGCTGCACTACCCGGGCCAGGCGCTGGCCTGCGCACTCTACGAGGAGGGCGGAGTGCGGGCCTGCGAGATCGGGACCGTGATGTTCGGCCTGCACCAAGACGGCACCGAGACCCCGGCCGCGATGGACCTGGTCCGGCTGGCCGTCCCCCGCCGCACCTACACGCAAAGCCACATCGACTACGTCATCGAGGTTCTCACCCGGGTCGCCAACCGGGCCACCGACCTCCCCGGAATGCGCATCGTGTCCCAGCCCAGGCACCTCCGGCACTTCACCGCACGATTCGCGCCACTTCACTGACCATTTGCGGCAGCGGGTGGCCGCCCAGCGTCAGCAGCCGGGTCCGGCCGCGTGACGAATACGTGCCGACCTTGGCAATCTGCCACGCCACGATGAAGGTGAGGCGCGTTCGGCTGTCTGTTTACATGACGGCCACTCGGCTTGTGAACAGCGGGGCGTGTTAGCCAACCCAGGCCTGACGTGCCTCTTGACCTGTCGGCTCCACCTGTCCATCTGCCCCCACCCCA
>Ga0307373_10001856_pt1 | contig 39018 bp, 42 predicted proteins | sample OX2MG_FD_202534 | JGI IMG/M metagenome (GOLD analysis project Ga0307373, IMG submission 202534) | Soil microbial communities from Risofladan, Vaasa, Finland - OX-2 | ecosystem: Environmental > Terrestrial > Soil > Coastal area > Acid sulfate soil | place: Finland: Risofladan, Vaasa | collected...
GTCCCCGACGGCGCCGAGATCTCGATCCTGCCGGCCGTAGCCGGAGGCTGAATGGCCCTGTACCCATGACCCTGTACCCCTCCATCCTGGGACTCATCGGGAACACGCCCCTGGTCGAGATCAGTTCCTTGAGCCCGAACCCCTCGGCGCGCCTCTTCATCAAGTTGGAGGGCCAGAATCCCGGGGGCTCGGTCAAGGATCGCGTCGCGCTCTCGCTCATCGAGCAAGCCGAGCGTGATGGACGCCTCGTTCCGGGCCAGCCGGACCAGGTCCTCATGGAGCCCTCCTCGGGGAACACCGGCATCGGGCTGGCCCTGGTGTGCCGGGTGAAGGGCTACCACCTCAAAGTGGTCATGCCCACTAACGTCTCCATCGAGCGCCGCCAGCTGCTCGAGCTGTGGGGGGCCGAGATCATCGAGTCGCCCGGTTCGGAGGGTTCCAACGGTGCGGTGCGCATGGCCCAGCGGCTCGCCGGAGAGAATCCCCAGTGGGTCTTCCTCTACCAGTACGGCAACCCGGCCAACCCCAAGGCGCATTACGAGGGCACCGGGCCCGAAATTTTTCATGACTGTCCGGGCATCACCCATTTCGTGGCCGGGCTCGGCACCTCGGGAACGCTGTTGGGGGTGGGTCGCTTCCTGCGCGAGAAGCTGGGCGACGCCGTGCAGATCTGGGCGGTCGAGCCCCCCTCCGGCGAAATGGTCGACGGCCTGCGCAACCTGGACGACGGGTACATCCCTCCCATCTTCGAGGAATTGGGTGGCGCCGAGCTGTTGGATCGCAAGACCGTGGTCCGGCCCCGGGAGTCCATCGAGTGGACGCGGCGCCTGACGGATGTGGGGATATTCGCCGGCATTTCCACGGGGGCGGCCGTTGCGGGGGCGGTCAAGTGTGCCGTTTCGCTCGCCCCGGAGGTCGAGGCTTCGATCGTGGTGGTGTCGGCCGATGGTGGCTGGAAGTACCTCTCGACCGGGGCGTGGACCGACGACCTCGACGAGGTTTCCGAGCGGGCCAAGTCGATCATCTACTTCTAAGGGTTGTTTCTTCGGTGGACGCTCGGCGCCAGATTCGTCAGTATGTGGCATGCCAGCGCCCCTGACCCTCGAATGGTTCGGCACGACCACGTTCCGCGTACGCGTCGACGGGCTGACCATCTGGCTCGATACGTTCCTCGACCGCATCCCGGCCGCCCCCCAGGTCGGGCTCTCGGTGACAGAGGTCGACGAGGCGGACTACGTGTTCATCAGCCACTGCCATTTCGATCACATCCTCGGGGCCAACATCGTCGCCACGAACACCGGCGCCAACATCGTCGGGTCGTACGAAGCGATGCGCCTCATGAACGAGGCCAACGTGCCGATCGCCCAGCAATGGCCCGTCTCGGGGGGAGAGGTCGTCGACTGCGGGCACGGGGTGACCGTCACCGTGTATCCCGGCATGCATTCATGCCTGTTCGCCGCCAATGATCCCGACTCGGGTGGATGCTGCGTGGGTGACCTCGGCGTCTCCTTGCAGCAGAGGCGGGCGATCATGGATCCCCTGTTCGCGCACATGCGCGATCAGGGGTCATGGGCACCGGAACTCTATGAGTACATGGTGCACCCGATCGGCCCCGTCTCGGACCACGACGGCGGCCAGCTCATCTATTTCATCGACACGCCGCAGGGGTCCATCCTGTGGAGTGCCAGTTCGGGCTGCTGGACGCCGATCCTGCGCGAGCTGCGGCCCGATGTGGCGTTGCTGGCGCTGGCTGGGCGCCCCAACGTCAACGGCGAGCCGTTCCAGGGGAGCATGGCCGAGTTCATCGTGCGTGAGGTCGAGATGCTGCGGCCGAAGAAGGTCGTCTTCTGCCACCACGATGCCTTCCTGCCGCCCTACATGAACGGGATGAACGTGGATGCCGCCGCGGAGGCTCTGCGGACGCGCACACCGTGGACCGAGCTGGTGACGATGACCTACGGCGATCCCGTGACGCTCTTCGCCTGACGGGTTGCGCGGGGCGGCGCCGTCAGCTCTGCGCCGCGCCGTGGAAGCCGATCCGGTCGGCGATCCATTCCGCCAGCTCCTTGATCACCTGGTCGTTGATCGGCGCGGCAGCCAAGCCGAGGAACACGTTGGCCGTGGCCTCGCCGTCTTCGTCGCGTGGAGGCGGCGACCACCGGAATCCGTTGCGGGTGCAGAACTCGACCGTTGCCACGAGCGCCACCTGCACGTTGCCATCTCTCAGGGGGTGGTTCTTCACGAGATGCGCACCGAGCACGGCGGCCTTGGTCGGAAACTCCGGATAGAACTCCTCGCCCACGAACCGGGCGCGCGGCGCGTGGAGCGCCGAGTCGGCGAGGTTGAGGTTCGAGTCTTGTGCGATCTCCTTTGCCGGTGTCTGGAGGACGGCCTCGGCGATCAGCAGGAAGTCGGCGAGCTCGAGGTAGTCGATGGTCACGTGCCCAATCGCTCCAGTGCCCTGTGGTTCTGCTGGATTGCGTCACGCAGCCGCAGGAAGAACTGCTGATCGGTTCTGCGGCGCCGGACCTGCGCCGTGAGAGTGGGGCGGACCCCGCTGCCGTCGCCCGGGCCCGGTGCTCCCGACCCGCTGGACGCCGCTGGCGACTCGTCCTCGTGCTGGCTCATGGGGTGATTTTAGGAGGACGCCACACATCTCCCTCCAAAAGGGTGACCGGGTCTGTCGTTTGTTGCAGCGCCGCCAGATGGGCCAGGTGATCGTGCATCACCAGCGCCGAGATGGCGGCATCGAAGGCATCCTCGGATCCGACGATGGAGGCGGCGAACCGGTCAGGGACCTCCCAGGGAGAGGTTTCGAGGTGGCGAGCCCGTTGCTCGAGGTTGCTCTTGTTGACCGGTCCGGTGCAGAGCCGAGGGTAGATCTCGAGCACCGTCCAGGGGGACGCCGGGTCGAACGGCCAGATGCTGAACCCCGAGGCGCGGAGCCGGCGCAGGTGGGGCATGCCGCGTACGGAGCCCGTGCCCACTGTGCCGGCGCCGCCGATCTGGAACACGCTCTTGGGCGAGACCCCACGTTGTGAGAGAGATGCCTCGGCGAGGCGAAGGTGCGCGGGGAGAGCCGGTCGGGGCCGTCCGGGTCGGCCCCAGAAGGGCGGGGGACAATCGGACAGCCAGCTTTCGCCTTCGCGAGAGGCGAGCCTCCACATGTCGTCAACCGTGGCGCAGGACTGCTCCCGCACGAACCACGAAGGAAACGAGAACGAGAAGTCCAGTCCGGCCACCAGGCCCTGTGGGGTCTGCGATCGCAGGGCCACCAGATCATCGATCACCTCGTGGCGGGTACGGCCGTTGCGAAGCGCAACCAGCTCGCCGTCGACGACATGGGCCAGCCAGATCCTCACGGACGCGTTCTTCGCCGCGCCCGACCAGTCGACGGCCACCACATCCATCGAATCTCAGCTGTCCATCGAACGTCAGCCGGCCGCGAGCTGGGAGAGCTTGGTGACCGTGTTCCAATTCCGGGTCGTGCTCATCACGCCGAGCCGGCGTTCGAGCATGGCGCCACTGAGTTTCGAACGTGCATAGCCGTCCGGCGTGTGGACGTAGACCTCCCGCCCGACGATGACCAACTCGTCGCGCCCGCTCGGGGGTGCGGCGAAGGTGGCCAGCTTCTCGCGGCTGGGCTCCTCCGCCAGGAACGTCACATGGTGCCGGGAAGGGTCGGCTCCCCGGGCCGGGAAGGGACTCGTGGCAAGCACCCGCGACAACTCGGGGACGGTGCGTAGGATCACCGCCGGCGCACTCCCGAAGTCCTGCTCCAATTGGCGCTCGATCCGTGACACCACCGTGGAGCTGCTCTTGCTCGGCGACCGGAACAGGACATTGCCCGTTTGAATGTAGGTCGAGACGTCCGCGAGCCCGAGTGCGATGAAGCTCCGTTGCAGGTCGGCCATGGCCAGCCGCCCGTGGCCGGCGACATTGACGCTGCGGAGCAGGGCGATGTAGTGCGGCATGCCAGGAGTGATCATAGGAACAGGGACCTGGCTGATGTGCCCTGCCTAATGTGGAGGGATGCGGCCCATCCTCCATCTCTCCATCCCGGTGCGGGATCTGGACGAAGCCCGCCGGTTCTATGTGGACATCTTGGGATGCCAGGCCGCGCGCGCACGGGATGGTTACCAAGACGTCTGGTTCTATGGCATGCAGATCACCTTGCACGACCGGCCGGAGGAGGCGGCGTGGCCGACCCCCGGCGGTTCGGTCCGCCATTTCGGCGTGACGCTCGGACGGGGCGACTTCGACGCCGTGACGGCGCAGCTGGGCGGCTGCGGTGTGCCATGGGTGGCCCCCATCTCCGTCGACGACGCCGGGAAGCCGACGGAGCAGACCAAGGCCAAGGTGGCGGATCCCAGCGGCAATGTGATCGAGCTCAAGACGTACGCCGACGTGGGGGCGGCGCTCGAGGTCACGCCGGGAATGGTCTCGGGGGCGCTCGAGCACGGCCGCTGACCGGCGAGGCGAGGGGCGGGCGGTGCGAACGCTGACGGTGCTGGGGTGCGATGGGAGCTGGCCCGGGCCGAGAGGGGCGGGCAGCGGGTACCTCGTGGCGGCCGCAGGCACCTCGATCCTGCTCGATGCCGGCCCCGGCACATTTTCGGAGCTCCAACGCCACATCGACCCCGATGACATCGACGCGGTCGTCGTGAGCCACGCCCATCCCGATCACTGGACGGATCTGGAGTCGTTCGCCACCTGGGCCGGGTACGGACCGGGCCGCGAGCGGTTCCGCGGTGCCGGCGGCCGGCCGCTGGTGGTCTACGCCCCTCCCGGCCTCCGGGAGCTGTCGCACTATGGCGACGCCACCTGGGTGCAATGGCGGGACCTGGCCGAGTCCGGCGCGTGCACGGTCGGCGCGCTGGAGGTCCGGGTCACGTCGACGGACCACGGCATTGCCACCAGGGCCGTCTGCCTGTCGCACGGCGGTGCCACCCTGGCCTATTCGGCGGACTCGGGGCCCGGCTGGTCGGTCAAGAGCTTCGGCGTGGACGTCGGGACGTTCCTCTGTGAGGCCACGTACACCCAGGAGGCGGAAGGGTCGATGTTGCATCTGAGCGGTCGCGAGGCCGGGGCGATGGCAGGCGCGGCCGGGGTGGGTCGTCTCATCGTCACGCACCGATGGCCTACGGTGTCGGCCGACGAGGTGCGTCGGGAAGCCGAGCTGGCGTTCGGTCATCCGGTGGAGCAGGCCAGCATGGGCGCCGTCTTTTCGTGGTAGCCGCTGCGACCGCCGCGGGGATGAGTCGATGGTTACGAGAGGAGTGCGATGTCTGACAACGACGAACTGAAGGGGGCCGCGACGGATCCCCGCACCGTGCGTGGAGACGGGCGTGCTCTCGACGAGCTTCGTCCCGTCAGTTTCCAACGGGACTTCACAGTGATGGCGCCGGGGTCGGTGTTGGTCACCTTCGGGCAGACCAAGGTGCTGTGCACGGCGTCGGTCGAGGACCGGGTACCGCCGTGGATGCGCGGGAGCGGCAAGGGGTGGGTGACGGCGGAGTACTCCATGCTGCCTGGTTCGACACCGGAGCGGGCGTCCCGGGAAGCGGCCAAGGGCAAGCAGTCCGGCCGGACGCAGGAGATCCAACGCCTTATCGCACGCTCCCTGCGCGCCGTGTGTGACCTCGTGGTGCTGGGTGAGGCGCAGATCACGGTCGACTGCGATGTGCTCCAAGCCGACGGCGGCACCCGCACCGCGTCGATCTGCGGGGCCTATGTGGCCCTGCACGATGCTTTTTCCCGCATGCAGCGGGCCGGCACATTGCGTGAGAATCCGTTGACGGACTCGGTGGCGGCGATCTCGGTGGGGATCGTCGATGGTGTGCCCATGCTCGACCTCCCCTACGTCGAGGACTCCGTGGCTGAGGTTGACATGAACGTCGTCATGACGGGCGCCGGCCGCTTCGTCGAAGTGCAGGGTACGGCCGAAGGCGTGGCGTTCAGCCGGGGCGAGCTCGACAGCCTGCTGGGACTGGCCGAGGCGGGTATCAAAGAGCTGTCGTCGTTACAGGCGGCCGTCCTGGCTTCGCCACCACCACAGCGGTGAGTGGCGCCGCGCCACTGCGGCTCGTGCTGGCGTCGGCCAATCCCGACAAGGTGGCCGAGATCGCCGCCGTGCTGGCGGGTGCACTCGATGTGGAGCTGATTCCACGACCGGGGAACGTGCCGGACGTCGCCGAGGACGGAGCGACCCTGCTGGACAATGCCCGTCTCAAGGCGCGGGCGTTGGTAGCCGCCACGGGTCTCCCGGCTGTGGCGGACGACACCGGCTTGGAGGTCGATTCACTCGGGGGCGCCCCCGGCGTCTACTCGGCCCGGTACGCGGGCGAGGGGGTGACCTATGCCGACAACGTGCACAAGCTGCTGATCGAATTGGCGGCGCGACCCGCTGGTGGAGGCGAGCGCACCGCCCGGTTCCGCACCGTCGCCCTGGCCGCCTTTCCGGACGGCACCGACGTCTGGGCCGAAGGCGCCGCCGAAGGTGTGATTGCGCACCAGCCTGCCGGGGACGCCGGCTTCGGGTACGACCCTGTCTTCGTACCTCGCGAGAGCGACGGTCGGACATTCGCCGAAATGACCCCGGACGAGAAGCACGCCATCTCGCACCGTGGGCGAGCATTCCGATCGCTGGCCGCGGCACTGGCCGAGCGTCAGCGGTGAGACCCAGCTCCCCGGTCTGAGCCCGGTCCAGGACTCGAGAACTGAGGCCGATCAGGTCACGGCCGGCGCAGGAGGCGCAACGCGGTACCTCCCATGAATGCCTCCATGGCGTCGGGGGTGAGGGGGAGATCCCGAGCAGCCGCGGTGGCCCGTTCCATGGGGAGGAACGGATGATCTGAAGCGAAGAGGAGCCGTCCCTTCCCGCGCGAGGAGTTCATGAAGGCGACGAGGGCGGGGTCCATGTACCGGGCCAGGTAGGCCGAGTTGGAGAGGTACAGGTCGGGCCATTTCAGCATGTACTGCATCAAGAGGGCCTCGTAGGGGTGCCCCATGTGGGCGCCGATGATCGTCATCCCCTTGAAGTCGATGAGGACGTCCTCGAGCCGTTCGGGGTGCTGGCAGGCCGAGCGGACTCGCGGCCCGGGTACCCCGACGTTGATGGCGACGGGTAGCCCGAGCTCCGCCGCCGCCGTGTAGATCGGGTAGTAGAGCTTGTCGTTCAGCGGGTACTGCTCCACGAGCGGCGTGACCCGGACGAGCGCCACGGAGGGATGCTCGGCCAGGGACCGCAGCCGCGTGGACTGCTGCACCGGGTGGGTGACATGGTCCGCCACGAGGGCGATGCACAGGCGGTCAGCGTAGGGCGCAATGTCTTCGAGCAGCATCTCGGTTTCAGGGGTGGACATACCTGCCGCGATCACGCCCAGATCGACCCCACACGCGTCCATGGTGGCCAGCAGCTTGCCGATCGTGGTCGAGGCTGAGAGGTCCCCCCCGAGAAGGTCGATGATGCCCTTGTTGCCGTCCTGACCGGTGAACGCCTCGGCTGATTTCTCGGTCAGCGCGTTCACCCAGAGGTCGACGACCGTCACGCGTCGTCTGGCTTGGCGTCGGCCCGCGCCTCTCGCATCATCTTCACCCCGTTGGTGAGCGAGTCCCGGATCAGCTTGTCGTTGTCCTTGGAAATGAAATCGTGCACACGCTTTTCGAGGAAGAAGCGCAGAATGGGGTTGAAGGCGTGGTACGTCTCGGAGAAATGGACGCGCGTCTTCCCGTTGCCGAGGTCCTCCAGCCGATTGCGGCCTTGCGCCTTCGACCACAGCGGCTTGCCGACGGCGTCGTACTTCCACGAGACCTTTGGCGTGACTTCGGTCAGCCACTCCCACGATTCGCCCCGCCCGCCCGAGAGCAGGTAGCGGGGGACTCGAAAGGTGCAGTGGCGGACCAGTCCTTCACCTATCTCGTCGCCGGGGTGGAGGATCTCGATGGTCACGTCCCCGTTCTGCGAGAGGGCACGGCGGAGCCAGAAGAGCTCCCACAGCTCGTCCTGTGTGGCCTCGATGTCGACAAAGAAGTGGTGCTCTTGCATCGGCTCACCATATCGCTGTCCCTGACGGTCGCGTCAGGTGCACGAGGACCGTTATGGTCTCGCGAGTCATGAAGGTTGCCTTCGTCGTCCCCCGCTACGGACTGCAGATCCGTGGAGGAGCAGAGACAGGTGCCCGGATGCTGGCCGAGCATCTCGTGGCTGACCGTGGCGATCAGGTGGAGGTGTTCACCTCGGCGGCACTCGATGCGCTGACCTGGCGGGACGAGTTGCCCGCCGGGAGCGAGCGCATCAACGGGGTGACCGTTCATCGGATCCTGTCGGAGGTGGGGCGAGGCGAGGGCTTTCACCCGCTCTCGGGCATGTTGCTCGCCGACCCGGAACACGCGAGCGCCGAGGACTGCGAGCGTTGGGTCGACCTGCAAGGTCCCAAATCGCCGGATCTCTTGCGCGCGGTGGAGGCCAGCGACGCGGATGTCATCGCCTTCTATCCCTACCTCTACTACCCGACCATCCGCGGCCTGCCCCTGGTGCGAGACCGGGCCATCCTCCATCCGGCGGCCCACGAAGAGCCGGCCTTGCACCTTCCCGTCTTCGACGCCCTGTTCTCCGGGTGCCGTGGCTTCGCGTTCCACACCCGGAGTGAACGCCGTCTGGTGGTGGAGCGGTTCAGCGTCGCTACGACGCCACAGGTGGTCGTCGGGCTGGGAGTCGAAGAAGGCGAGGGGTCGGCCGAGGCGGCCCGGGCGGCGTTCGGTCTGGGTGACGCGCCCTACCTTTTGTGCATCGGCAGGGTGGACGACAAGAAGGGGACGGGCATCCTCTGGCGCTACTTCCGCTCGTACAAGGAGCGTCACCCGGGCGATCTCCGCCTCGTGCTGGTGGGGCAGATCGTCGACCCACCCGACATGGGTCGGGACATCATTGTCACGGGGATGATCGACGATGCGTCCAAATGGGGTCTGCTCCGTGGCGCGCACGCACTGGTGGCTCCCTCCCCGTTCGAATCCTTCTCCTTGACCGTGGTCGAGGGCATGACGGCGGGCGCACCCGCCATCGTCAACGCCGTGTGTGGTGCCACCCGGGAACACTGCGAGCAGTCCGGCGCCGGCATGTGGTTCGAGGGGTATGCCGAGTTCGAGGCGGTTCTCGATCGGCTCCTCGGAGACCGCGTCGTGCACGAGACCATGCGCCAGAACGGCATTCGCTATGTGGAGTCCACCTATCGCTGGCCGGTCGTCATGGCTCGCTACGGTGCCTTCCTCGAGGCATTCGTCGAGCGGCGGGCTACGTCGTTGTCGTGAAGGGCACCCCGTAACGGTTCAGGTGAGCCTTCTCCGAGATGGGAAGGCGCCGGGGCGGAGCGAGCGGCTTGGGGAGATGCCCGATGGGGACGACGGCGACGGGTCTGATCTCGGGCGGGAGGTCCAACGCCTCGGAGAGGTCGTTCCCGCTGAGGACCGGCAAGGTGGTCAGGGTCGAGCCCAGGCCGAGGGCGTGGGCCGCCAGCAGCAGGTTCTGGACGGCGGGGAAGAGGGAGGAGTCCAGGGTCTCGGCGAAGGTGAGCCTGGTATCGCCGGCCACGACGATGAGCACCGGGGCCTTGGCCACGCCACCCATGGCGCCCTGATCGACATCGCGCAAGAACGCCGGTGACAGCCGCCCGATCTCGAGGTCCCTGGCGCCCCCTTCCCACACCCGTGCCGTGATGGCGCCGATGGTCGAGCGGATGTCGGGGTCGCGTACCACGATGAAGACGAACGGCTGGCTGTTCTCTGCGGTTGGCGCGTGGGTGGCGGCCGTCAGGATCCGGGCCACCGTGGCGTCGTCGACATCCTCGGGGGTGAAGGATCGGGCGGCACGCTGGCTGAGGACTACGTCGAAGAAGTCGGTCACAGGCGGTGATGGTACCGGTCGGCGGGGTGGGCTGCCCGGGGCGAGCTGCAGATTGGGTCGGGCCGTAACCAGCCGCTACCTTTGGCACGGCATCGGGCGCCCCTTTGGCACCGATGTGGGTTCGGGTGGGACACGGGCGGAGCGGATAAGGAGAACGTGTGGCCGGGGACGACGCATCGCTGGAAGAAATCCTCAAGGGTTTGATCGGGAAGCCGACGGGCAGGTCGAAGGTGGTCACCGAGCGCGGACCGGTCAGCCACTTTGCCGCCGCCGTGGGCAGCACGAGCCCGATCTACCACGACCTCGACGCCGCGAAGGCGGCGGGGTTCACCTCTATCCCCGCCCCCCCGACCTGGCCCTTCGCCATGGAATTCTCGGGAAAGTTCGACGAGCTGCAGCCGGCCGACGCCCAGACGGGCAACCCGGTCATGGCCGCCATGGGCCGCGTCGTGGCCAACGGTGGCCTGCTCCTCCACGGGGAGCAGGAGTTCATCTACCACCGGCCGATCGAGGTGGGGGACGTCCTGGTCAGCGAAGGCAAGGTCACCGACGCGTACCAGAAGGAGTCCAAGGGCAAGACCATGACCTTTTTCGTCACGGAGACGACATGGAGCGACGACAAGACCGGGGAACCGGTCGTGACGGCCATCTTCAACCTGATCCACCGCAAATGATCGCAGCAGTGTGGCGGGGGCGTGAGGGGAGACACGAGACAGTGACTGGAGGCCGGGACAATGGGTGAGCGCAAGTTGCACTTCGATGAGGTCGCGGTGGGTGACGAGGCCCCCGTTCTCTCGCACAAGCTGACGAGGACAGACCTGGTGAAGTACGCCGGAGCTTCCGGTGATTTCAACCCCATGCACCACGACGAGGTGTTGGCCAAGGCGGCCGGGCAGCCGAGCGTGTTCGGGCATGGCATGTTCTCCATGGGATTGCTCGGCTCTGCGCTGACGGACTACGTGGGCGTCGGCAACGTGACCCGCTACCGGGTGCGCTTCGCCCGACAGACCTGGCCCGACGAGGTCCTCTCGTCCAGGATCGTGGTAACGGGAAAGCGGGAGGAAGCCGGCAAGAAGCTGGTCTATTTCGCGGTGACGCTCTCCAACGGCGAAGGGGAGACCAAAGTGGTCGGAGAGGCGACGGCGGAGCTCCCCGAGAAGAGCTGATCCCCGCCGGCCGATCAATTCAGCCGATCAGTGCATTTGGCCCAGAAGGCCAGATCTGATCAGATCGTCGTATGACCGTGATCAAGATCAATGCCATAACCGTGCCGGAGGACGCCGGGGACGAACTGGCGAAGAGGTTTGCCGCCCGGGCCGGAGCAGTCGACAACCAGGAAGGGTTCGAGGGATTCGAGCTGTTGCGCCCCACGGACGACCGGCGCCAATGGTTGGTCGTCACGAGGTGGAGGGACGAGGCCTCATTCCAGAGCTGGGTCGCTTCGCCGGCATTTGCCCATGGGCACGCCGGCGCTGACCGGCCTTCGCCCCACGGCGGTCCGGTGACAGTGTCGTCGGAGCTGTGGTCCTACGATGTGGCCGTCGGCTCGACTCCGGGCGCCGCCGGCTGAGGTGCGACGTTCGTTCCTCGGGGCGCATAGTCGAACCCACGAGCGCACGTCAGCCGCGACGCCTTCTTTCGCTGACGGATGGATGTAGACGCATCCGATGACCTCGTTCCCCATCTCGCTGACGACGGAGTAGGTAAATCCTCGACCGTGGGCGAAGTCGCTCTCGTGCTCGGCGAGATCCCTCGCGTTGCGCTCCAACGTCATCGGCTCATCGGGCCAGGGATGCCCGGCGAAGCCAGGTGTGGCATGGATGTGATCGACGCTCGAGCTCCACGCGTCCAGATCGCCTTCGTTGTGATCGAGGCGTAGCGGGACGAGGGTGAACCCGGCACTCTCCGGAAGTCGTGGAGGGATGAAGCGAGCCGGGACGAATCGCGGTTGCGTCATGTTCCATTGTGGCGCAGGCGGCGATTGGCCTCGCCGCGTTGCGGGTGTGTACGCGATGCGCCGGGGTACGGCAGGCGCGCATGTCTCGTGACAATCCCTGTGTCCGAAGACGGGTCGGATGAACATTGTGTTTCCCGAGAATCCACGACCAGCACCTTTGCGAACGTGCAGTTCAAAGGGGGTTCCTTTCGGCGCCAAGGAGGGAGATACTGGCAGGAGATCGGCAATGGAAGACTCCGCCGTTGCCCTGAGTGGAAAGGAGCTGCCGATGACGTCGACATGCTCGACCGAGGAAGGCGATCCACCGGACTGAAACCGCGTCACCGATGTTGACGTTGGTGACGCCGCAGCGCAACTTGCACGGTGAAGAGTCCGGCGGATGTGGCCGCGCTTGAGCCGGTGCGTGTTCCGGTCGGCCGACAAGGCGACCCTCGCACACGACGCCATGGGCTGGTGCCGTGTTGAGTTGTGCGAAGGCACATTGAACAGATGGGTGCGGGACCGACCCTAGGGTCGGTCCCGTGCGCGTGCGGCGTCGTGTGCGCGCCCTCGGGCATCCGACATCGGTGTGAGTCCTGGTCAGATCCGTGTCACCAGGAGATTGCCGCCCGGGGTATTGGTTTCGTGACAGTGTGGTGACGATGACGGATGCCGCACCATCGGAGCCGGGGGATGTGCGGCGCTTGGGAATGTTCCCCCTCTCCGCAGTCGTCTACCCGCACGCGCAAATTCCTCTGCACGTCTTCGAGCCGCGGTATCGGGCGCTGACGCGGGACTGTCTGGCGGGAGACTCTCGCTTCGGCATCGTTCTCATCGAGAGGGGTGCCGAGGTCGGTGGAGGCGATGAGCGAATGGCGGTTGGCACACGTGCCGTCATCACAAAGGCCGCGGCGTTGTCCGATGGCCGGTGGTTGTTGATCGTGCAGGGCGAGCTTCGCATTCGAGTGGGGGAGTGGCTGGCTGACGATCCCTACCCTCTCGCCATGGTGGAGGAATGGCCGTCCCAGGTCGATGTCACCTCTCCGTCCGTGCTGCGTCGTGCGGAGCAGAGCGTCCGGCGAACCCGAGGTCTTCTCTCGGAGTCCGGTGCCACGTCGGCGTTGGCGGCGGAGACGCAGTTCGATGCGGACCCCGAAGTGGCGTCATGGCAGATATGCAGCGAGGCTCCACTGAACATGATGGATGCGCAACGAGTGCTCTGCGCGACGAGCACATTGGAGCGCTTGGAACTGCTCATCGCGTTGACCGAAGCGATGGAACAGGATCTGCACCGCATGCTCGCGTCGGGATGACCGGTTGGGGTGGGTGGTGACGTCGGGAGGAGCGAGTCGAGGCGGGCGCAACATCCTCTTCATCACGACGGATCAGCCGCGGTACGACAGTCTCGGCTTGGTTGTGCACGGTCTACGAACCTCGACGGCCGGTCAGCCGAACGGTCTCGAAGAGACGTGGGGTGACGCCGTGCTGCGCCCGTGTCCAGTGGTCTATGAGGCGACCGGCTCTGGACCCGGTGGCGTCGCGATCGCCACCGGCGAGCTCTACGACGTCCGCGGCGACCCGCATCAATGGGACGACAAATGGGACGACGCGGCGGGCCGATCGACCCGTGACGATCTGGTGGCCGACCTGTACGACAGCCTTCCCACCGAGGTCCGCACCCTCAAGGTTGTTGCTCCGGCATGACGAACTCAGTCGTGCAGACCGGCCAGGGCGCTCGCGAGGAACAGGGCGGGTGCCTCGACCATGGGGTAGTGACCCACTCCATCGAGCCGGACGACGGTGGCATCGGGTCGGGCGGCGAGAAGCGTGTCGACCATGGACGGGACGGCGATCGGGTCGTCCATTCCCCACACGATGTGCAGTGGTGAGGGGTCGGATTCGATAGCGCCGGTGAACCGCGATTCGTTCTGCCTGCGTTCATCGATGTACCGGATGAGGCGGGTGAGCAGCAGGTGGCCGCCGTCGCGCATGATCTGTTCCACGGTGGCCGGCAGGTGATCATCGGCTGCGCCGTCCGCTGGCAGTGACGCGAGCGGGCTGTACGTCTCGCGCAGGCTGCGAGAGATGGTCGCCGCGGTGACCGGAGCGTCGGTGGGCAACTTCTCGTCGGGGAGGCTGAGGAGCAACTGCTGGCCATTTGTGAGGTGCGCCTGTTCGATGTAGATGCTGCCGTTGGTGATGACGCGCCGTGTGACCGCGACCGTCCACGTTCCCTCGGCCCGGCGGGCCAGCAACTCCCCGCCGACCGTGTCGCCGACGTCATGGGTGAGCAGAGCCAGCCGGCTGAGTCCGAGCTCGGCCACGAGGGCCATGGCCACGTCGGCTTGCAGAGCCAGGGTGTAGTGCATGTCCGGCTTGTCCGACAGCCCGTACCCGAGGCCGTCGAACAGGATCACCCGGCGCCCCGAGCGCAACGGGTCGAGGATCCCGGCGTAGTCGAAGGATGAGGTTGGAAAGCCGTGCAGGATCAACAGCGGTTCGTGGAGCTCAGGCCCGAGGGACGGCGCGTCGATGGTGAAGATGCGGTGACCGCAGAGCTCCCGGTACTGCCCCCTCTCCTCCCAGCCGGCCGTAGTGGGGTCGCTGTTCGAAGCGCTCACGTGCCAGACAGTTTGCTCACGAGCGGTCCGAGTGTCTCCCAACTGTCTGCTTCGATCGACCAGTAGCTGATGCCGTATTCCGCGCGCCGCCATTGCAGCTCGTCGATCATTTCGTCGAGCGTGCCGATCAGGATGCCGGGTACGTGGCGGGCCTCGTCGACCTCGATCCCGAAGTGAGGTGCCATGGCCTCGGTGATGCTGTTGGCATCGTCGGTGATCATGACGAACCCGATCAGGGCGTTGAGCTCGAGGCCGTCGAATCGTGGCCCGGCCGCCTCCTTGACCCATGCCACCTTCTCGCGGGTCCGTTCGGGCGACATGTTGGGCGCGGTCTCTGGCCCACCGGTGCCATCACGCAGGTTGGCGTTGATGCTGACGATGTCCGCGTGGTGCGCGGCGAACGTCAGCACGCGCTTGCCGCCCCCTCCGATGATGAGCGGTGGTCCCGGCTGCTGCACCGGACGGGGATGGAGCGTGTGCTCGTGCACCGTGTAATAGGCGCCGTCGAACGAGAAGGGGCCGTCGGTGCGGAGGAGGCCTTGGATCACCTGCACCGCCTCCTCGAAGCGTTCGACCCGCACGCGCGGTGTGTCGTAGGTGAGACCGGCTTCCTCGTAGTCGGTCTTCATCCATCCGGCGCCGAGGCTGAGCTCGAAGCGCCCCTCACTCAACAGGTCGAGCGTGGCCGCTTCCTTGGCGAGCACGAAAGGGTTCCGGTAGTCGTTGCCGAAGACGAGCGAGCCCAGGCGCAACGTGGTGGTCGCAGCGGCCACGGCCGCCAGCGCCGGCACCGGGGCCAGTTGGTCGCCGAAGTGGTCCGGCATGAGCAACGCCGAGTACCCGAGATCCTCGGCACGACGAGCCTGCTCGGCCCACGAGCGCGCCGTCCCAGCGGGGGCCTTGCTCAGTTGGGCGGCGAAACGGAAGGTGTGCTGTTCTGGCATGGCGTCATCGTGCCTCATTTCGAGGTTCGACGCCGAACTGCGTGCGCTCAGTCGCAGCAGGAGTCGCGCCACCCGCAGCTGGCGCAGCGGTAGTGGGCGTGCTCGGGTCGCATCTCGCCCGCGCACTGCGGACATTCGGCGAAGGTCCCGAGAGGCGAGCGCTGGCACACCGGTTCCGGGACCGCGGTACCGGATGAGGACGCCGGAATGGATGAGGACGCCGGAATGGATGAGGACGCCGGAATGGATATGGACATCCCGACGAAGGTAGTCCTCCGGCCCCCCCGCAAGGGGCATGGTGAAATCAGAAGAAGCTGAACGGGGGCACTCCCGAGTCGATGCCTCTGAACAGCTCGCCTTTGGCCTCGATCAGCTCCTGGGGCGTCCACGGGGCGTCACGGGTGACCTGACCCAGGGGCTGGAACGTGCTCATGGCGTAGATGTTGCCGCCGAAGACCACGAAGATCTGTCCCGAGATGTCGGCCGACGCGGGCGCAGCGAGGAAGCAGACCACGTTGGCCACGTTCTTGGGTTCCCAGGCGTCGAAACGGCCGTCGGAGGGCGGGACGGCGTCGCCGAAGATCCCTTCGGTCATCCGCGTGCGGGCCCGGGGGGCGATGGCGTTGACGGTCACGCCGTAGCGTCCGAGCTCGCGGGCCAACGTCCACGTCAAGGAGACGATGCCACCCTTGGCCGCGCTGTAGTTCGCCTGACCCGCGCTGCCGTAGAGGCCTGCTTCGGACGAGGTGTTGATGATCCGACCGGACACCGCCTCTCCTGCTTTGGCCCGATTGCGCCAGTAGGCCGCGGCGTGGTGGGCCGGCGCGAAATGGCCCTTCAGGTGCACGCGGATGACGTCGTCCCAATCCGATTCCGTCATGCTGAAGGACATCTTGTCGCGCAGGATCCCGGCGTTGTTGACCAAGATGTCGAGTTGCCCGAACGTGTCGATCGCCTGGGAGACGACGTTCCTGCCCCCCTCCCAGGTGCCGATGTCGTCGCCGTTGACAACGGCCTCGCCACCCCCGTCCACGATGAGCGCAACCACGTCGTCGGCCGGGTGCTCGTCGGGTGCCGTGCCCGTCAGAGCGCCCCCGACATCGTTGACGACCACCTTGGCGCCCTCGCGGGCCAGCAGGAGCGCTTCCTCGCGCCCGATCCCCCGTCCCGCTCCGGTGACGATGGCGACCTTGCCCTCGAGCAGTCCCATGTGCTGTCTCCTCTGCAGTCAACGTGGCGCCTCCCTGGTGTTCCCGAGAAACGGCGCCGGCGCGGGCGGATGGCGCGGCGCGAGCAGCATGGCTGACGTGGCGCTCAGGGGCAATACCGCGGCAAGGCCTCGCGGGTGACCTCGCCGATGAGCGCGCACGTCTCCTGCCGGGCGCGGGTGCCACCGTAGCGGGACGCCAGACTGATGATCTCGAGTCCCTTCGGAGGGGAGCGCAGGAGCCCCTTGTCGGCCGCCCCCACGATGCACAGGACCGGGCAGCGTCCGGCGGCAAGCGCCAGCACGCCGCCGGGAACCTTGCCCTCGAAGGAAGGGGGATCGAGGTGACCCTCGCCCGTGACGGCCAGGTCGGCGACAGCGATGCGGCGGGCCAGACCCGTCATGCCGGCAACCAGGTCGAAGCCGGGCACGATGTGGGCGCCCAGGGCGACGAGACCCCCGGCCAGGCCGCCGGCCGCTCCAGCGCCGGGAATGGTGACGACGTCGACGGCGAAGTCCCGCCGGTAGCGCTCGGCCAGGGAGCGGAGGCGGTCGGTCAAAAGAACGATCTGCTCGGGGGAAGCGCCCTTTTGCGGCCCGAAGATGGCGGCGGCGCCGAGGAAGGGGGTCGTGACGTCGCAGGCGACTTCGAGGTCGATGCCCGCCAGGGCGCGGGCGGAACCCACGACCTGCACGGCGCCCCAGCCGCCATCGGTGGTGGCCGAACCCCCGCAGCCGATGACGATACGCGTGGCACCGGCGGCGCGGGCACTGAGGAGGAGGTGGCCCACGCCCGACGTGTCCGCGTCGACAGGGTCGTCTCCTTCGGGATGGGGAAGCAGCGCCCTCCCCGAGGCCCGGGACATCTCGATCACCGCGGTCGGCCCCCGGCCGTCGCTGTCGGGGAGGAGGCGCCACTCGGCGTCGACGGCGACGCCCAGGGGACCGGGCACCGACATGAACTGGGGCGTCCCACCCAGGGCTTCGAGCAGGCCCTCGCCTCCGTCCGACATCGGGGCCTCGTCGGCCGTCCATCCGGCGAGCCGGGCTGCCCCGGCGACGGCCGACGCCACCTCGGCCGCCGACGCCGTGCCACGGAATTTGTCAGGTGCGGCGACCAGGTGCGGCATGAGGGTCGAAGCTACTGGGTCGCTGAGGGTACGTTGAAGGCCATGCCAACGGTAAAGGGCGCGCTGCGCCGCGTGCGCGGTGCGGCACCGCCTGTCCCCGGTGGTCGGGGATGGCGAGGTCTGGCCACCATGTCGGCCCAGCAGGTGCTCGATGTGATCTATGAGCTGATCCTGCGCCGGGAGCCCGATCCGACCGGCACGGCCAGCTACCTCTCGGCCCTGCAGAACGGGTCGTTGAGCCCCCAGGAGGTGGCCGCCTGGGCGGTCGCCTCAGGTGAGTGGTGGTCGGTGACGCCGTTCCCCGGCCTGGGTCAGTCGCTCCATCTCAGCCGCATGATGTTCGTCCGGTCCCTCCCCGCCGCAAAGCAGATCCTCGACCTCGGCGGGACCGCACTGGGCAATGCCACCGGCGCCCTCGTGCTCATGGGCTATCCCTACATCTTCGAGGACCTGGTGGTGATCGACCTCCCCTCCGAAGAGCGCAATGAGCTCTACCAGGAGGAGACGGCGCACGCCGCGACCCAGACCAAGCTCGGGCCCGTGCGCTACCGCTACCACTCGATGGTGGATCTCTCCGACTACGCCGACGGATCGGTCGACCTCGTCTACAGCGGCCAGAGCATCGAGCACGTGCCCCTCGAGGTGGCGGACGTGGTGTTGTCCGAGGTGCGCCGGGTGCTGAGGCCGGGGGGGTATCTCGCCCTCGACACCCCGAATGCTCGTGTCACCCGGCTCCAGCAGGCCGCCTTCATCGACCCCGATCACGAGCACGAGTACACCCATGCCGAGCTGCACGAGAAGTTGGTGCGGGCCGGGTTCGAGGTCGTCGAGGCCAAGGGGCTCAACTACGCCGGCCCCAGCCTGGCCGCCGGCCACTTCGACGTGGACGCCATCGCCACCGCCCGCGGGCTGTTCAGCGAGATCGAGGACTGCTACCTGTTGGCCTACGTGTGCCGGGTATGAAGGTGCATGAGATGACCTGAAAATGGGTGCGGGCGAGAGGACTCGAACCTCCACCCCCAGTGGGGACCGGGACCTAAACCCGGCGCGTCTGCCTATTCCGCCACGCCCGCAGCGTCCCGCGGCGCGGATCGACCGCGGGTGAACAGGGAGTGTAGGTGCCATGTGCCCATGCATGCCGTTCTCGGCCACTAGCCTCATGCCATGGCTCCTGCACTTACTCTCCCTTCAATCGTCGCTGCTGGCGGGGGTTCCGATCCCACCTCGGACATCTACCAGCGGCTCCTCAAAGAGCGCATCGTCTTCATCGGTAGCGCCATCGACCAGGTCACGGCCAACTCGGTCTGCGCCCAGCTCATCCTCTTGGAGTCCGAGGATCCCGACAAGGACATCTCGGTGTACATCAACTCGCCCGGGGGCTCGGTGACGGACGGCCTGGCCATCTACGACACCATGCAGTACGTCCGGCCCGACGTGTCCACCATCTGCGTCGGCCTGGCGGCCAGCATGGGCCAGTTCCTGCTGTGTGCCGGCGCCCCCGGCAAGCGCTTCGCCCTGCCCCACTCGCGGATCCTCATGCATCAGCCCTCCGGCTCCATGCAGGGACAGGCGGCCGACATCGCGATCCAGGCCGAGCAGATCATCTACCTGAAGCGGATGATGGCGGAGCGGATCGCTTTCCACACCGGGCAGCCGCTGGAGCGCATCGAGCTGGACTCGGACCGCGACCGCTGGTTCACGGCCGAAGAAGCGTGCGAGTACGGCTTCATCGACCAGGTCATCGACCGCTCCGTGGCCGCGGCAGGGAGCGTTTAGACGTGGCATTGGACGTCCCGGCCTCGCCGTCGGGCGCCAATCCTCCTGCAGACGCTGGTGTACACGAGGGCTTCGGCCTGGCGCGCCCTGTAGCCGACGGCTCACCGATGGCGGCCGAGGCGGCGGGGTTTAGCGCGCGCCAGGCCCGGGGCAACAAGGTCACGCGGGTCGTCTCACCGACCATAAGTGTGCGTCAACGGTTGCGCGAGATCTGGCTGTCGCGTGAGCTCCTGGTCTACCTCGTGCGCACCGAGATCAAGGTCAAGTACAAGAACTCCGTGCTCGGGTTGGTGTGGTCGATGATCGCACCGGCCATGACGCTGGCCATCTACTTCATCGTGTTCCAGGTCGTGCTCGGCAATCGCCAGCCCAACTTCGTCATCTTCCTCTTTGCCGGCCTCCTGGTCTGGAACCTCTTCCAGCTCGGGGTGCAGACGGGTACCGGGGTGATCGTCAACAACGCCGGCATCGTCAAGAAGGTGTCGTTCCCGCGCGAGATCCTGGCCCTGGCCGCGGTGGGCTCGGCCTGCGTCTTCTTCTTCTTCCAAGCCTGCGTGATGGTCATCTTCCTGGTCGTCCTGCACAATGCGCCGGACTGGCACTACATTCCGCTGCTCCTGCTCGCCCTGTTCACTGCGATCGTCCTGGCCGGCGCGCTGGCCGTGCTGCTCTCCTCCATCAACGTGTACCTGCGGGACACGCAACACCTCATTGAGGTCATCCTCACCGCCTGGTTCTGGGCCTGCCCGATCGTGTATGCGTTTCAGCAGAACATCGGCACGAAGCTGAGCCCGAAGGGTCTGCTCTGGGTCTATTTCCTCAACCCGGTGACCCCGTTGGTGTTGACCTTCCAACGCTGCATCTACGGGCATGTCTCACCGGTGGGCCTGGCCCGGCAACTGAACGGGACTTACAAACCACAGAAGTACCTCGTGTTGCCGTCGTGGGGATATCTCCGGTACGTCGAGTTGGACCTGGGGGTCCTCGCCATCGCCCTCGTGCTCTTCGTCGTCGCCCTCGCCGTCTTCGGGCGGCTCGAGGGCAACTTCGCCGAGGAGCTGTAGCGGATGAGTGACATCGCCGTCGACGTCAAGGACGTATCCAAGCGCTTCCGTCTGGCCCACGGGCGCTACAACTCGATCAAGGAGCGTGTCATCCACGGGGGGCGTGCGCCCACCGAGGAATTCTGGGCGCTCAAGAACGTGGCCTTGCAGGTCAGCGAGGGAGAGACGGTCGGGATCCTGGGCCGGAACGGCTCGGGCAAGTCGACCTTGCTCAAATGCATCTGCGGCGTGCTGCAGCCGACCACGGGCGAGGTCGTCGTCCGGGGTAAGTTGGCCGGGCTGCTCGAGCTCGGAGCGGGGTTCCAACAGGATCTGACGGGACGCGAGAACATCTACCTCAACGGATCCCTCCTCGGCATGTCGAAGAAGGAAGTCGACCGCGTCTTCGACGCAATCGTGGATTTCTCCGAGCTCGAGGCGTTCATCGACGGTGCGGTGAAGTTCTACTCCTCGGGCATGTACGTGCGCCTCGGCTTCGCCGTGGCGGTCAACGTCGACCCCGACATCCTTGTCATCGACGAGGTGCTGGCGGTCGGCGATGAGCGCTTCCAGCGTAAGTGCATCGACCGGGTGAAGGCCTTCCAAAAAGAAGGGCGCACCATCCTTTTGGTCACCCATTCACCCGATCAGGTGCGCGCGATATGCGACCGGGCCATCGTGCTCAGCCACGGAAACGTCGTCAGCGAAGCGCTACCGGGCGAAGCGGTGCGCATCTTCCGGGAGGGACTGCTCGAAGAGGAGGGCACGCTGGTGGTGGTGCCCGAAGAGCAGCCCGAAGAGCGGCCGATCGAGGTGAGACCGGGTCCCGACGTCGAGCATCCCGTCCGGATCACCTACGCCGCGCACACCTATCCCAGGTTCGAAGAGGTGGCCTACCTCTCGACGGGTGACTCGCTGACGATCGGCGTGGGCTATCACGCCTCGATCGCCACTGACGACGTCGTGTTCTCGTTGGAGCTCAGGGACAACGACGGCAACTGCTTCATGCGGACCGACACGGACATTCTCGGGTTGCGCTTCGACCTTCCCGTGGGGCCGGGCCTGGTCAATTTCGTGATCGACGACGTCCCGTTGCTCGACGGCAAGTTTTCGTACTCGGTGGGAATACTCAGCAAGGGGGGCGTGCTTTTCGACTGGAAGGAGCCGGCCGGGTCGTTCGACGTCATGAGCCCCGGCAAGGCGACCGGCTTCATCACCTTGCCGGTGCGCGCCGTGTTGGCACCACCCGAGCGCGAATCGATCGCCCTGATGGCGCCCCAAGAGTTGGCGCACCTCGAACCGCAGGTGTGAGGGACATGGAGGCGGGCCCGGAGATGGCAAAGGCGGAACCGGTGGCCGAGGCGGACCCCAAGGCCTACGTGGCCCGCGTCATGGCCGAGATCGAGGAGGAGGTCCGCCTTCGCCGCTCCTCGGGTGACCTCCCTCCGAGGCTCGAACGCGAACTCGACGAGCTGTTCCTGGCGCACTCGCCGGTGGCCGGGCGCGGGGGAGATCTCACCGAGGCCTTGCGGATGGTCGACGCCGCCACGTTCGTCGACCCGGTGGTTCCGGTCGACTCGGAGCGGGCCGCCGGCGCCGTGGTCAAAAAGGGCATGCGCACCCTCTTGCTCTGGTATGTGGGGTGGATCACCCATCAGGTCAGCCAGTTCGCCTCGGCGGTGAGCAGAACGCTGCACATTGTGGAAGGTCGGCTGAAGGAACTCGAGCGCAAGGTGGAGGTCCAGCGGGTCCCGAGCGCCAACGTCGTGGAGGTTCAGGCGCTGCACCGTGCCGATGCCTGGTGGGTCCAGGCGGCGGTGGACGCGGTGGCCCGGGTTCGGGGTCGCATCCTCCACGCCGCCAGCGGTGACGGCTGGTTGGTCCAGAGGATCACTGCGGCGGGCGGGGACGCGTACGGCGTCGACCCCCGCTCCGATCTGGTCGAGCAAGGCGTGGGCACGGTGTCGGACCTTCGCGGCGAGGATCTGGCCGAGCACTTGCGGGCCGTGGCCCCCGCCGGGCTCGGGGCCCTGGTCCTGAGCGGTGTGGTCGATGGAATGGCAAGCGGCGAGCGCACGCAATTGCTCCACTTGATCGCCACCACCCTTGCTCCGGGCGGTGTCCTGGTCGTTCACTCGCTCAGCCGATCCTCGTGGGACGCCGAGGACGCCCCGTACGAGGCGGACCTCGCGCCCGGCCGGCCCCTGCGCCCGGAGACCTGGCGCCAGCTCCTCGCGCACAGCGGGTACGACGCTGCGGTGACGAGCGGGCCCGGTGGTCTCGACTACCTGGTGACCGCGGTCCGGGCGACCGTTCCTCCGCCTGAGCCGACTCCGGCTCGGTGAGCGCCGCCGGGCCGCAGGGTCCGCCGGTGGCCGTCCATCAGTTCGTGCCCACGCTCAACCCCCATGACGCCACCGGGACGCACACGCTGTTGCTGCGCGACATCCTGCGGGGCGCCGGGTGGCGATCGGAGATCTTCGCCGAGGCCATTCACGATGACCTGGCGGCCGAGGCGTACAAGCACTGGATGTACCCCGACCACGCCGCCGAAGGCGACGTGCACATCTACCAGTTCTCCACCTCTTCGGCCATGGCGGGTTTCCTGGCCGATCGCGCCGAACCTCTCATCGTCGACTTTCACAATTTCACCGCGCCGGAGCTCTTCGCCGGTTGGGAGCCGCAGACCGAAGCGCGCGCGGCTCGGGCGCACGGGGAATTGACGTTGCTGGCGAAGCGGGCGGAGCTCGGCCTGGCCGACAGCCATTTCAACGAGCGCGACCTGCGCCGGGCCGGCTATCGCCGGACCACCGTGATCCCGGTGCTGGTGGACTACGCGCGAGTGGCGGCAGGTGCCGCACCCGATCGCCGGGTGGCGGCCGAACTGGCCGCGGTGAAGGAAGGCGGTGGCGCCGACATCCTCTTCGTCGGGCGCATCGTTCCGTCCAAGGGACAGCACGAATTGGTCAAGGCCTTGTGGGCGTACCGGCGGCTGTACGACCCCTCGGCGCGTCTCCACCTGGTGGGGGGTACCTCGAGCTTCGCCTACCTCAAGGCCCTACGCGGCTTTGTCCACGACCTGGGCCTGGCCGACGCCGTGCGCATCACCGGGGAGGTGTCCGATGCGGCCTTGAGGGCCCACTTCGCCGCAGCCGATGTCTATCTGTCGCTGTCGGCCCATGAAGGCTTCGGCGTCCCGCTCATCGAGGCGATGGCGGCGGGGGTGCCGGTCGTGGCCCGCAGCCTGGGAGCGGTGGCCGAAACCGTCGGCGACAGCGCCCTACTCCTGGCTGCGGACGACCCGTCCTACGTCGCCGCCGCGGTCCGGCGCGCCTGCGCCGACGCGTCGCTGCGGCAGCGGTTGATCGAGGCAGGCCGGCGACGAGTCCCGATGCTGTCCGTCGACGCCGTGGCACCGCGGGTCGTGGCGGCGGTGGCAACGGTGGCGGGGTCGCCCCGATGAAGGTGGCGTTCGTGACACCGCGCTACGGGCCCCAGGTCATGGGTGGAGCCGAGACGGCGGCCCGGCAGCTGGCCGAGCATCTCGTGGCGAAGACCGCGTGGGAGGCCGAGGCGTACTCGACCTGCGCCCTCGACCCGCATACCTGGGCCGACGAGCTCGAGCCGGGCGACACGGAGATCAACGGGGTCCCGGTGCATCGATTCGCCTCGGTGCACGGCCGGGTCCCGGACTTCTACGGCCTCGACGGGCGCGTCCGGTTGGCCCCCCAATTGGCCACGCGGGACGAGGGTCGCCGCTGGGTCGACTACAACGGGCCCGTCTCGCCCGATCTCATCGACGCCGTGTGCGCGGCCGACGCCGACGTCGTCGCCTTCTACCCTTACCTCTACCACCCGACGGTGGCGGCCATCGGACGGGTGCCGATGCCGGCCGTCCTTCACCCGGCCGCGCACGACGAGCCCTGCCTCTATCTCCCGGTGTTCCGCGGGACCTTCGGCGATGCCGACGCCTTCTGCTTCCACACGGCGTCGGAGCGCCTCTTGGTGGAGCGCACCTACCCCGTGGCGGAGAAGCCACAGATCGTGCTGGGGTTGGGCGTGGGCGAGTCCGCGGGAATCGGACGTCCGGGGGGCGCGATCCTCGGCCTCGACTCTCGACCGTACATCGTCAGTGTGGGGCGGGTGGACGAGCACAAGGGGTCCAAGATGCTGGCCGAGTTCTTCGCCACCTACAAGGAACGGCACCCCGGGCCGCTCGCCCTGGCCCTGGTCGGCCCCATCTCGGTCGAACTCGACCCGCACCCCGACATCGTGATCACCGGAGTGGTGGACGAGGCCGACAAGTGGGACATCGTCCACGACGCGCTGTTCGCCGTCTCCCCGTCGGCCCTCGAGTCGTTCTCCCTGGTCGTGCTCGAGGCATGGGTGGACCGGGTGCCGGTCCTGGTCAACGGCACCTGCGGACCCACCCGCGAGCACTGCGAGCGTTCGGGTGGAGGGTTGTGGTTCACCTCCTACCCCGAATTCGAGACGACCCTCGACCACCTGCTCGGTGATCCGGCCCTGCGCGCCAGGCTGGGTGGAAACGGCCGGGCCTACGTCGATCGTTTCTACCAGTGGCCCGTGCTCATCGCCCGCTACGCCGAGTTCCTCACCGGCGTCGTGGCGCGCGGACGGGGCACGCCGGGGCTGCTGTGAGCGGATCGCTCAACTCTCGGCGGGGGTGCGACCGGTAGCATCGGTCGCCGTGTCCGCCCAACCTCCGCCGCCGGACGATGCGCCTCAGGAGGACGCCCCCGCCACCCCCGCGGACAGCGGGGCGGGGGAGGACCATGCGGCAGCGGTCGCCGCGCTGCACGCCGCGTTCGACCGGCTGCGGCCGCAGGGGAGCGATGCCTGGAACTTCCTGGCCGCCTTCACCCACCTGGGTGATCGCTACGGTCCCTACCAACCCGGCGCATCGGATCTCTCGAGACGGATGGAGGGGCAGGATCACGGGCCGTCCGGACGGCCCGGCACGTGGAAGCAGCGCCTGGCCCACAAGGCCGGGTTGGCCGGCGCCGGTCGGGGTTCGGTCGGGAGTGCGGGCGGTCAGACGGAGTTGGAGCAGGCCATGGCGCAGGTGGTCGAGGCCTTTCGGTTCCTCTCGGCCCGGGTGCGCACGCTCGAGGAGCGGCTGGCGTGTGAGGATCGGCCGATCGAGGGGGCGGCCTGGCTCGTCCCTGCGCCGGAGTTGGGGCACTGGGTCGACCCGGTGGCGGCGCACATCGTCGGCACCTCGCCCGGAGGTGACGTGCTGCACGCCGACTGTGGCGAAGGGCACCTCCTCGACGCGCTCGTCGAGGCCGGCGTGGTCGCGTGCGGTGTCGAGCCCCGGGGAGCTGTTGCCCTGGGACCACTGGAGCGGGGCCTCAGCGTCGCCCTGACCGAGATAGCCGACGCATTGGCCGGCCGTCCGCCGGCGTCCCTCGGAGGACTGGTGCTGAGCGGCGTCGTCGATCGCCTTCCCCTCCACGCGGTGGTCTCGCTCCTGGCCCGGGCCCGGGACGTCCTCATGTTGGGCGCGCCGATCGTCATCGTGGCGAGCGATCCCGACAAGCGCGGCCCGTGGGCGGGAACGGTCGCCCAGGAGATACTCCAGCCCCGACCGCTGCACGCGGAGACGTGGGAGCTGCTTTTGCAAAGGGCCGGCTTCGTCTCGGTCGCTTCGCTCGACGGTGGTGGAGCAGGCGAGGGGGATGCACGCTTCGCCCTGTCCGCCGCCACCCCCACGTGAGCGGCATTCACCAGTTCGTTCCCGTCCTCCATGGCGGCGACGCGGTCGGTCGGCACACCCTCGGCCTGCGCGACGCCATCGTGGCCCGGGGTTTCGAGAGCCGGATCTACGTGGACACCGTCGAAGCCGGAACGCGTACGCTGACGTCGCCCGCGCTGGCGTATCCGGCCGAGGCACACGCGGACGACGTGGTGCTCTACCAGTTCGCGACGGCGTCACCAATGGCCGCGTGGTTGGCGGCACGAGGCGAGACGCTCGTCGTCAACTATCACAACATCACACCGCCCGACTTGCTGGCTCCCTGGGACAACCATCTCGCGCTGGGTCAACTCCGGGCCCAGGCCGAGCTACGGCTCCTGGTGCAGCGAGCGGTTCTCGCGGTGGCCGATTCGCACTACAACGAGGAGCACCTGGTGGCGGCCGGATTCAAGGAGACGGCGGTTGTCCCGCCCTCGGCCGCTCTCGGTTCCGAGATCCTCGCCGCCGGCCGTCGCTCGGCGTTGCCCATCGCCGCCGCCGGCGGGGCGCGCTGGCTCAGTGTGGGTCGGATCGCCCCGAACAAGGCGATCGAGGACACCATCGCCGCCTTGTTGGTGACACGGCGCCAGCGTGATCCCTCGGCCACGCTGCTCATCATCGGCAAGGCGGCCACGACGTCCTATGCCGACGCGTTGCACCGCTATGTCGCTTCTCTGGGGTTGAGCAACGCGGTGACATTCGGCGGTCACGCCCGCGATGCCACCGTGGCCGCCGCCTATGCGCGATCGGACGTCCTGGTCGTCACCTCCGCCCACGAGGGCTACTGCGTGCCGGTCGTCGAAGCCATGTCGGTCGGCCTTCCGGTCGTTGCCTTTCGGCAAGGAGCCCTGCCTGAGGTGCTCGGAGAGGCTGGGGTGTTGGTGGACTCCAGGGACCCCTACACGCTCGCGGCGACCATCGCCAGCGTGGTCCACGATGCTCCATTGCGGGCGCGCCTGGCGGAACTCGCGGCGCGGCGGTTGGCAGAGCTGGACCTCGCCACGGCCGCTGATCGGTTCGTGAGCTTGCTCTGCGGCGTACGGGAGCGACGTGGCTGACGCGTGGCCGACCGCCGCGACGTCATGAGCGGGATTCACCAGTTCGTTCCCATGCTGCACCGGGGCGATGCGGTCGGTCGGCACACATTGCGCCTGCGGGACCTGATGCTCGCCCGCGGCATCGACTCGCGCATCTTCGTCGAGCTGATCGATCCGGAGACCGAGGGCGAGACGGCGCTGGCGTCGACCTACCCCGGTGGTTGCCAACCGGGCGATGTGCTCGTGTACCAGTTGGCGACGGCATCCGACCTGGCTCCATGGTTGGCCGCCCGGGCGGAGACGCTCGTCGTCAACTACCACAACATCACGCCACCGGAGCTGTTCGCGGCGTGGGACAACCGCTTGGCGCGGCACCAGCAGCGCGCCCGCTCCGAGCTCCACCTGCTGTCCGCGCGCACCGCATTGGGCATCGCGGTCTCTGCCTTCAACCGACGGGATCTCGAAGCCGCGGGCTACGGGGCGACGGCCGTGGTCCCTCCGGCCGCGGTGCTGCCGCAGCAGGACCGGGCGCGCACCGCGGACAGCCGCTCGGCCGGTGACGGATCTCCGCGGCTCGGGAGCCGCTGGTTGAGTGTCGGGCGCATGGCGCCGAACAAGGCCATCGAGGACGTGGTGATGGCGCTTCTCGTGGCGCGGTCCCGCTACGACCCTGACACCACGCTCACCATTGTCGGCAAGCCGGTCATTGCGTCCTACACCGGTGCGTTGCACAGGATCGTGTGCGAAGCCGGGCTCGAGGAGTCCGTCAGGTTCTCGGGTCACGCCAGCGACGCCGACCTTGCCGCGGCATATGCGGAGGCCGATGTACTCGTGGTGACATCGGCGCACGAGGGATTCGGGGTGCCACTGATCGAGGCGATGTCCATCGGCTTGCCGATCGTCATGTCCGCCGCGGGGGCGCTCCCTGAAGTCGTCGGTCGTGCCGGTGTGGTGACCGCGACCAGTGACCCCTGGGCACTGGCGGGCACCGTGGCCGAACTGCTCGGGGACGGCGAACGGTGCCGAACTCTGGCCGCAGCCGGGCACGCGCAGCTGGAAGCGCTCGATCTTCCGACCGCGGGCGATCGTATGATCGACCTGGTATGTGCCCTCACGTGAACCGTCCGCGCACCGATTCGATCACCGCGAGGCCGGGTGTCTAAGGCCGCCCGACATGATCGGGCTTGGGAGGATTGGGGAGCGGTGGATCCGCTCTACGCCATCCTCACCGATCCCAAGTACCGGCACGGTGGGGGTGACCGGGCGGAATTTCTCGAAACGGGTGTCGAGCTCGTGGCGTCGATACTGGGCCAATGTGAGGCACTGGGGTTGGCCCAGAACCGTCAGCGAGCCCTGGATTTCGGCAGCGGGGTGGGCCGATTGACGGCCCCGCTCTCGCTCCGGTTCGACGAGGTGGTCGGGCTCGACATCTCTGAGAGCATGGTCGCGAACGCCAGGAGCCTGCACGCGGGGAGCACGAACTGTTCCTTTGAGGTACAGCGCGCGAATGACCTGCGAGCCTATGCGGACGGTTCGTTCGACCTCGTGCTCTGCCTGCTGGTGCTGCAGCACCTGCCTTCGCAGGAGGACATCCTGCGGTATCTGGCGGAATTCGTGCGGGTCTTGCGTGTCGGTGGTGCGCTCGTCGTCCAGCTGCCCCAATCCGTTCCGCCGCCTCCGGTCGTTCCGCCCTGGCGCACGCGCGCGGGAGTGCGCACCCGCGCCGGCACGTTCCTCCGGCGCCTGGGGGTGAGCCCGCAGTTGCTCTACCGGCATCTGGACTGGGTCCCCGAAATGACGATGACCGCAGTGCCGGATGCGTTGACCCGATCCACGCTCGCCGACCTCGGGGCTTCGGTCCTCTTCACCACACCAACCGACATCGACAGGGGCGGCACGCGGAGCTGTGTCTACTTCGCCACGCGATAGGTCTTCCCCGAGCGGCGCGCACAGCGCCGCGCTCAGGAGGCGATCGCAGCTTGCACCAGCGACACGAATCGTCGTTGCGAATCGGGCAGGCTGAACTCGGCCGCGCGGGCCCGGCCGGCCGCAGAGAGATGCTGGCGCAACATCGCGTCGGAGAGGACTCGGGCCACCGCCGAGGCGAAGGGCACGGGTGACTTGTCCGGCAGCACCAAGCCGGCATGCCCCACGGTCTCGGGGACCGCGGTGACCCCGTAGGCCACGATCGGGACGCCGTGCCCCATCGCCTCGGCCAACGGCACGCAGAATCCTTCGTGGTCAGAGGCGCAGACGAACACGTCGGCCGACTGGAGGTACGCCTCCAGCTCGGCTCCGCTGACGGACCCGGCGAAGTTGACGGCATCGCTGAGGCCGAGCTCGTCGACGAACGAGCGCAAGGCCGGCTCGTACGTCTCTCCCAGCGGTGATCCCACCAGGTGCAGGCGAGCCGAAGGATCGTAGAGACGGCGCAGCACCGCCAGCATCTTGACCAGATCGTGCGGGGCCTTGTGCGGGGAGACCTTGCCGACGAAGAGGAGGTCGGCACCGCCCGGTGCCGCCTTGTGGCGGGCGAACTCCGCCATCAGGGCGGGGTCGGGCTCCCCGCTCTTGCGCTGCATGTCGATGAGCAGAGGCACCACCGCCGTGTCGTCGTAGCCGAGGGAGCGCAACTCCGACTCGTTGAACGCGGAGTCGGCCACGGCGAACCGGCTCTGCACGGCCAACCGGGCCAGCTGGGTGCGGCCCAGGGCGACCTCGTAGCCCACGTTCGGCTCCCACTCACGCAGCAGGTTGGCCGGCGTGATGTTGTGATAATTGACGAGCTTGGGTTCAGGACGTGCCGCGAGAATGTCGTAGACGGGACTACCGATGGAGGACTGGTAGAGCAACCATCGATCGCGTCCGGCGCGGCCGAGCTCGGTCACGGGACGGCCCTCATGCTGCACGTCGGGGGTGAAACTCCCGTAGAAGATGTCCGAGTCGATCCCGACCCGGCGCAGGCCGTCCCGGAGGTTGATGGTGTGCACGCCGATGGCGTCACGGCTGGCCAGCGAAGGAATGACCTGGTCGACGCGCACGGGCGTGCAGTGTACCGGTGCCCCGGTCGGCCAGGGTTGCCGCGAAGGGTACACATCTCGGCGGGGTTGCCCCAGTAGGGTTTGACCATTGTGATGGCTGTCCTCCTCGTGGCGCGCCCACTCTTGGGGCGGCAACGCCGGTCCGAGAGAGCTGCTCACAGGACCAGGCGCACTCGACCGGCCCGGCACTGGCGCGGCGCCTCGGCTCTGATGGGCGCCTGTCTCATCGCCCTGGCCTTTCCCTCGGTGCCTACGGCGGCCGCCACCACCTCGAGTGTCGTCCTCGTGGGTCACGGGTACGGGCACGGCATCGGCATGGGGCAGTGGGGGTCGCTGGGCTATGCCCTCGGGGACGACGCGGGTGCGGGCAACTTCACCTACGGCCAGATCGTCACGCACTTTTACGGCAACACCACCCTGGAGACGCTGGGCACGGCTCCGGCGCCGGCCTCGCTCAACGGTGGCAACGTCATCGTCGCCATGACGGAGAACAACGGCAACGACCTCATCGCCACCGCAGCCTCGGGGACGTTGACGGCAACGGGAGTGACCGGTCCGGCTGCCGCGGTCCTCTTCCGTCTGGTCGGGCCAGGGTCGCTCTACGACGTGTTCACCGGCCCGGGCTGTGGCGGCCCATGGGGACCGGTCGCCACCAACGTCACCGAGCCCACGGCCGCAGCCACCAACGGCGGACCGGTCGAACTCTGCCAGCCGGGCCCGAGCATCGAGCTGCACGGTTCGCTCACGGCGTTGGCGAACTCGCTCGGGCAGGCCCGCACGGTCAACACCGTCCCGCTGGAGCAGTACGTGGCCGACGTCGCACCTTCGGAGTCCCCATCGAGTTGGGCCACGCTCGGTGGGGTGGGGCCCCAGGGCGAGCCGTGGGGCTTCCAGCAGTCCGAGGCCCAGACCGTGGCCGCGCGTTCCTACGTCGAAGCCAACCCGTTGAGCTACGGCGGCTACGCGGATACGTGCGACCAGACGTGCCAGTCCTACCCGGGCATGAAGTACGAGACCGCCACGTCGGTGCTGGCCGCACAGGACACGGCCGGCCAGGTCATGGTCATCAACGGCACCTCCACCGTGGCCACGACCGAGTACTCCGCGTCGTCGGGAGGCTATTCCACCGGCGCCCAGTTCCCGGCCGTGGCCGACGCCGGCGACGCGGTGTGCGTCAGCGCGTCGGTCTGCAACCCGAATCACGACTGGTCGGTCACCCTCTCCCCTGCGTCGATCGAGGCCGCCTACCCGTCGATCGGCACGTACTCCTCGCTCGTCGTGACCTCGCGCAACGGGTTGGGAGACTTCGGGGGTCGCGTGAACCAACTGACCGTGACCGGCGCCGGTGGGTCGGTGTCTGTCACCGGTGCGGCGTTCGCGGCCGCGCTCAACCTGAAGTCGACCTGGTTCAGCCTCGGCAACCAGGCGAGCGGTGGCGTCGGGGGCTACTGGATCGACGACGCCAAGGGCGGCATCTACGCCTTCGGGGGCGCGCCGTTCTACGGCAGCACGGGCAACCTCGTCCTGAACAAACCTATCGTCGGCATGGCCGCCACCCCCGGCGGCGGGGGCTACTGGCTGGTGGCGTCCGACGGCGGCATCTTCACGTTCGGCGATGCCGGCTTCTACGGCAGCACGGGCAACCTCGTCCTTAACAAACCGATCGTCGGCATGGCCGCCACCCCCGACGGCGGGGGCTACTGGCTGGTGGCGTCCGACGGCGGCATCTTCACGTTCGGCGATGCCGGCTTCTACGGCAGCACCGGGAGCCTCGTGCTGAACAAACCGATCGTCGGCATGGTGCCGACCCACGACGGCGGGGGCTACTGGCTGGTGGCGTCCGACGGCGGCATCTTCAGTTTCGGGGACACCACCTTCTACGGCTCGTTGGGTGCCTCGCCACCCAGCTCCCCGGTCGTCGATGTCGCACCCGCGGCGGATGGCGGGGGCTACTGGATGCTCGAGGCGAACGGGACCGTGCAGGCATTCGGGAGCGCACCCACGCTGGCGCCGGCCGCTGACTCGCCCGGGATCGCTACGGCGACGAGCCCCATGACGTCCATCGTGCCCACGGCCGATGGTCAGGGTTACACGCTGGTCGACAGCTCGGGACAGGCCTTCAGTTTCGGCGACGCGCCGTATTTCGGCGACGTCGCGTCCGCGGTGCCCGGCTACTCGGGACGCGTGGTGGGCATCGCCGCCAGCCCCGGCTGAGCCCGCCCGCTGGTTGCTCTGACCGCGTCGGCTTCTCTGACGACGTCGGCCAGGCGGGGGAAGCGGCGCAGGCGTCCGAGGGGACCGAGGAGCCCGGCGTCCACGCCGTGGTCGGCGGCGCGCAGCAGCCGCAGGTCACCCCGGCTGTTGCCATAGGCCCAGAGCTCGGGTTGGTCGTCGCCCCCGCCGAGCAGGCCGTGCGCCCGCAGATGGACCACCAGACGGGCGTACTTCTCTGCCCCCCGGCAGTTCTTCCCCTCGTAGCCCCCGGTGAGCAGCCCGCCGCCGCCGACGGCCAGGCGGGTGGCCAGCACGCCGTCGACACCGAGGACCTCTCCGGCCCGGCGCACGTAGCACTCGGGGGAAGCGGACACGATGACGACGTGGTGCCCCTGGCGTTGGTGCCATTGCAGGCGCAGGCGGGCGTCCTGGCGCAGGTGGTGAGCCAGGTGCTGCTCGGCGAAGGTGGCGGCGCGGTCGTTGACCAACTCGATGGGCAGCCCGCCCAGCAGCCGGGTGAAGAGTTGCTCCTTGGTGTCGTCAGCCGCGGTCCCGCCCACGAGCGCGGAGCGCAGCAACTTGGGCGAGAGCGCAGCCACGGCGCGGAGCACCGGCCACGCGCCGCGCAGGGAGACGAGAAAGGGAAGGACGCTTCCCCCGCTGGTCAGCGTCCCGTCGAAGTCGAATGCGGCGACGGTGCGCGGCACCGCGGCCGCCGCTTTCACGTGGGGGGAGGCCGCCTCGGTGGGCGGCACGGGCTGTGCTGGCTGATTGGTCACGGCCGGGTCATCGCATCACGAGAGGGAGCCGCCACCGCGTCCTACGCCGCCGGCGAAGCGCTGGGCGCCCTCGAGCGTCTCGCCGCTCTCGACGACGGCGCGCCCGCGGCAGGCCTCGTTCACCGCCGCCTGTTCTTCGGTCATTCCCCACTGCTCCAGCACCGACATGCGGTCAGAACGTAGACAGAACTGGGGCAGCCCGGCCAGTTGGCGGGCCAGGCCGAGGGAGGCCTGGAGTGCCATCCGGGGTGCGACGACCCGGTTGACCAGGCCAATCTGCAATGCCTCGGCCGCCTCGACGGCCCGACCGGTCAGGATCACGTCCATCGCCCGCCCGTGCCCGATGAGGCGGGGCAGGCGGACAGTTCCCAGGTCGCAGAGCGGTACGCCGAAGCGCCGCTCGAACGCTCCGAAGATGGCGTCAGCGGCGGCCACCCGCAAGTCGCACCACAGGGCGAGCTCGAGGCCGCCCGCCACGGCGAATCCCTCGACGGCGGCGATGACCGGCTTGGTGAGGGTGAGGCGGGTGGGACCCATCGGGCCCGGCCCGTCGTCGGGAATCGGCCGGCGATCGCCCTCGGAGAGCGCTTTGAGGTCGGCCCCGGCGCAGAAGGTCCCTTCGGCGCCGGTCAGGATGGCGACCGACTGGCTCTCCCTTCGCTCGAAATCGAGGAAGGTGGCGAGAAGCTGCTCGGCACAGAGGCTGTCGACGGCGTTGCGCCTCTCGGGCCGGGTGATCGTGACGATCGTGACCGGGCCGTCGTGCAGAACCGAGACGGCATCGATCCGGTAGGGGGTGTAGCCGGGGCTCACCGGCTCATTCTCGCATGGTGGGCTTCCGACCCGGCTCGCCTAAAGGTGACTAACCCGGTCGACAATTGGCGGATGAACCGGTATGCTCTCGCTCTCGACACTTCGCGCCAGACCCACAGGAGGCTCACATGGCAGTTCGTCTCGGGGACACCGCTCCCGACTTCACCGCCGACACGACCGAAGGCACCATCAATTTCCACGAATGGCTAGGTGACAGCTGGGGGATCTTGTTCTCGCACCCCAAGGACTTCACACCCGTCTGCACCACCGAGCTGGGCGCCTTCTCCAAGGCGAAGCCCGAGTTCGACAAGCGCAACGCCAAGCTCATCGGCCTTTCCGTCGACTCCGTGCAGTCCCACAAGGGCTGGGCGGGCGACATCGAGGAGACCCAGGGCTCAGCGCTTTCCTTCCCGTTGATCGGCGACGAGGACCGCAAGGTGGCCGACCTCTACGACATGATCCACCCCAACGCCAACGACACCCTCACGGTGCGCTCGGTGTTCATCATCGGGCCGGACAAGAAGGTGAAGCTGACGCTCACCTACCCGGCATCCACCGGTCGCAACGTCGACGAGATCATCCGGGTGCTCGACTCGTTGCAGCTGACGGCCGACTACAAGGTGGCCACGCCCGTCAACTGGACCGATGGTGAGGACGTCATCATTGCCCCCGCCGTCAGTGACGACGAGGCCAAGGACCGGTTCCCCAAGGGTTGGAAGGCTCTCAAGCCCTACCTGCGCCTCACCCCTCAGCCCAACCGCTGAGCGGCAACCCCCGCCGGGGGTGCCCGGGGCGTTGGGCGCAGGGATCAAGCCGGAGATGATCCGAGCAGGTCGTCGCGCAGCTGGCGCTTGAGCACCTTGCCGGCCGGGTTGCGGGGGAGCGGCTCGTCGCGGAACCAGATGCGGGTGGGAACCATGAAACCCGCCAGGCGGTTGCGGACGTGCATGGTGAGCTCCTCGGCCCCCACCTTGGCCCCGGGACGCAGCACGACGACTGCGCCGACCTCCTCGCCCAGTGTCGGGTCGGGTAGGCCGATCACGGCGCAGTCGGCGACCGCCGGGTGTTCGAAGAGGGCGGCTTCGACCTGGACCGAGTAGATGTTCTCCCCACCCCGGATGATCATGTCCTTGGCCCGGTCGACGATGTAGATGAAGTTGTCCGTATCGAGCCGGGCGACGTCGCCCGTGTGGAGCCAGCCCTTCGTGAAGACCTGTGCCGTCTCCACCGGTCGGTTCCAGTAGCCGCGGACCACCTGGGGACCCTTGATCCACAGCTCGCCCCGCACGTCGGGGCCGTGAGGGATCGAGTCGTCGGGCTCGTCGCCCGCAAAGTCCCCGGGCACGACGGCCACGTCGCTCACGGGAACGGGTGGCCCGACGCTGTCCGGCTTGGCGATGTAATCGCCGCCCGAGTTCATGGAGGTGATCGACGAGGTCTCGGTGAGGCCGTAGCCGTTGGAGGGTTGCCCCACGGGCCACGCCTCCTTGATCCGCCGCACCAGGTCCGGGGGCGCGGGTGCACCGCCGTAGGACACGCTGCGGATGGACGAGGTGTCGTACTGGGTGAATCCGGGGAAGTCCAGCACCTGCATCACGATCGTCGGGACGCCTCCGAACGTCGAGACCCGCTCGCGTGCAATCAGCTCGAGCGCGCGCTCGGGATCGAAGTGGTGCATCATGACCATCTTCCCGCCCACGCCCATGTTCCCCACCATGACGGAATGACAGCCGGTGGCGTGGAACAGGGGGACCGAGAGCAGGATGGCGCTCTGCGTCTCTGCCGACGGGTCCACGAGCGATTTGCCGAATCGGAGTTGCGCTCGCGTGTTGATGAAGAAGAGGTTCATCAGGTTGGTGCAGATGTTGCGGTGCGTGCCGACAGCACCCTTGGGGCGTCCCGTGGTGCCCGAGGTGTAGAAGATGGTGGCGTCGTCCTCCGGATCGATGGTGATGTCGGGGGGCGAGGCGTCGGCATCCACGTCGCCGAGCGCCCTGGCGAAGGGCCATTCGGCGACCGGTGCGGAACCATCGAGGGGTTCACGGACGGTGCCGTCGGGAACTGAGCGGTGCTCGTCGGCCACGATGAGGGCGGTGAACCCGGTGAGCCCGCCGAGGAAGGGCCGGATGGTCTCGGCTCGCCGCGTGTCCACGAAGGCCACTTTGGAGCCGGAGTCCTCGAGCCCGTAGCGGAGCTCTTCGCCCGACCACCACGCGTTCAGCGGGACGACGATGGCTCCGGTCAGGGTGATGGCCCAGAAGGCCATGACCCATTCGGGCAGGTTGCGCATGGCGATGGCAACCCGGTCACCCGGGGCGATCGAGAATTCGTCGGCCAGGCGGTGCGCCAACGTGCACGCGATCCGGTAGTGGTCGGCGAAGCTCGTTCGCTCATCCTCGTAGACCAGGAAGGTGGCGTCACCGTGGCCGAGCGAGAGGTCGAGGATGGTGCGCAACGAAGTCGGCGCGTTCTTCCATGTGCGCGTGGGGATGCCGCGGATGTCCCGTTCCTGCATCTCGAACAGTTGGCCAGGAGCGGTCAGGGTCGCAGTGGCCTCGGCCATGGAGACGGACGGCGTGTCGCTCTTGGTCGTCACTGCTCCGGTTCGGTGGGCGCAGGGTTGAACACCGCATCGCGGTAGAAGGCGAGTTCCGACACGCTCTCGCGAATGTCCTGCAGGGCCCGGTGCCCCCCCTTCTTCTCCGGTGCCGCCTTGTACACCTCGGGATACCACCGGCGACAGAGCTCTTTGACGGTGGAGACGTCGACGGAGCGGTAGTGGAGGTAGTCCTCTATCTCGGGGAGCTGGGTGGCCAGGAAGCGCCGATCGGTGCCGATGGAGTTGCCGGCCAGGGGAACGGTGCGTGCCTCGGGAATGTGCAGTTTGAGGAACTCCAATGTCTGCGCGCCGGCGGCTTCGAGGGAGAGTGTCGACGCCTCGATCTCGCCGAGCAGGCCCGAGCGGGTGTGCATGGCGATCACGAAGTCGTCCATCTGCTCGAGTTGCTCCGGTGAGGCGTGGACCACCAGATCGGGGCCTTCGGCCACAATGTTCAGATCGTCGTCGGTCACCAGGCTGGCGATCTCCACAATGACGTGACGGGAGGGCTCGAGCCCCGTCATCTCCAGATCGATCCAGGCCAGCATGGGCCGGATGCTACAGGGCACCCTCTGGTCGGTGGCAAAAACGGGGATCCTTTCCCTGTAATGTCCAGCGATGTTGCATGTGCCCCTGCATCATCTCGACCCGGAACTGGGGGTGCCCGCGTACGCCAAGCCCGGCGACGCCGGAGCGGACCTCGTCGCCCGTCACCCCGTCGTACTGCCGGCTCGAGGCGGCCGGGCGCTGGTGCCCACCGGCGTGGCGGTTGCCATCCCGGACGGGTACGCCGGCCTGGTCCTGCCCCGTAGTGGCCTGGCGCTGCGCCACGGGGTGACCTGCCTCAACGCTCCGGGGCTCATCGACGCCGGTTACCGGGGCGAGCTCCAGGTGATTTTGGTAAATCACGATCCAGTGGATGACTACGCCGTGCATCGAGGAGACCGCATCGCCCAGCTGGTCATCGTGCGCGTCGAAGAGGCGGCCTTCGCCCTGGTGGAGGCCGACGGCCTGGGTGAGGCGGCCCGGGGGTCGGGCGGCTTCGGCCATACGGGCACATGAAACCTCTCGAGGGGCTGGACGCCGCCTTCTTGTCGCTCGAGACGCCCACCACCCCGCTGCACGTGGGGTTGGTCATGGTCCTCGACCCGCCCGAGGGCACGCGTTCGCTCTTCTCGCCCTCGACGCGTTACACGCAGATCCGCCGCGTCATCGCCCAGCGTCTGCATCTCGTCGGCCCCTTCCGGCAACGGGCCCTGCGCGTGCCGTTGGGCCTCCATCATCCGGTGTGGGTCGACGACCCCGATTTCGCATTGGACGATCACCTCTCGCGGGCCAGCCTCCCCTCGCCCGGTGGCCCGGCGGAGCTCGACGCCTACGTGGCCACCGCCATGGGTCGGCCACTCGACCCCGATCGTCCGCTCTGGGAGATGTACGTGGTCGAAGGACTGGCCGGCGATCGCACCGCGCTGGTGGCCAAGGTGCATCACGCCATCCTCGACGGGGTGAGCGGAGCGTCCATGTTGGCGGCCTTCCTCGACCTCAGTCCCCGGTCGCGCCCCGTGGCCACGCCGATCGAGCGTTGGAACCCCGATCCATTGCCCGGGAGCGGGCGCATGTTGCGCTATGCCGCAACGGCGCTCACCCAGCAACCGGCCCGCGCGCTCGCCACACTCGACGCAGGGGTGGAGGTCGTCGCCGAGCTCGGCATGCACAACCGGGAGCTCCTTCGTCGCGGCGAAGCATCACCACCCGGTTTTTTCGCGGCCCCCCGCACCTCGCTGAACGGGGCGGTGTCGAATCGCAAGCGCTTCGCGTCGTTATCGATACCGCTCGAGGACGCCAAGCTCATCCGCCGCACCTTCAACTGCACGGTGAACGACGTCCTCCTGGCCGGGGTGGCCGGAGGTTTGCGCGGGCTGCTCGGGGCACGCGGCGAGAAGGTGGAACACCCCCTGGTGGCCTTGGTGCCCGTGTCGACCCGACCCGAGGGCGAAGGTGACGCACTCGGCAATCAGATCTCGGCCATGTTGGTCACGCTCGCCACCGACGTGGACGATCCCGTGCGGCGGCTCGCGGCCATCGCACAGTCGACGAGCGTGGCCAAGGAGCAGGAGCGTCTGCATCGGGGGCGGGTGCTGGGGGACCTGGCGCAGATGGCCGCCCCCGGCTTGGTGTCCCGGGTGGCGCGCGCCGTGGCGGGCACCAAGATGTTCGACCGG
>Ga0307373_10001859_pt1 | contig 38990 bp, 29 predicted proteins | sample OX2MG_FD_202534 | JGI IMG/M metagenome (GOLD analysis project Ga0307373, IMG submission 202534) | Soil microbial communities from Risofladan, Vaasa, Finland - OX-2 | ecosystem: Environmental > Terrestrial > Soil > Coastal area > Acid sulfate soil | place: Finland: Risofladan, Vaasa | collected...
CATCCTGGAATGAGCGCGTTGCCGCGAAAACTCCAATAAACAAAATAGAATCAGGAACTTAATTTTTTAGAGTCGCGCACGTCAAATGCCAAACCCTGACCAAAGTAACCCACAGCCGGGGTGGCCCATCCTTCCCGTAGCTTCATCGCGCGTAGGGTGGGAAAGATCGAATCTCCCCTAACCCACCTCCCGCCTCGCGCCAGCGAGGCCCGGCAGAAGCCCCCGCAATCCAGAACTTCCCCACCCCGAAGGGCCACGTCAAGTAACACGGCACGGCTTTATGAGCCTGCCCTGAGTGAGCAACGCGAGTCGAAGGGTGCCGTAAAGCCCGCTCCGCAGAGCCTGTCCTGAGCGCAGTCGAAGGACCGGAGTGGAGCCGAATAGGCGCAACGACCCCAACAAATCGACGCCCGGCCCGCAGAGCCGCACCTCATCCGCCCGCCAAAAAGCCTCGCCGGCAAACCACCCCTCCGCCCCATCATCCAAAGTCCCGATGCCGCTTCCAGACCTCCGCCCAGGGAAGCCGCGGTGGCCCGCACAGAAAAATGTCCGGGTGGTACTCGCTCTCCTCGTTCCGCACACCAAGCGAGTTCCCGTTGTGCCCCGCCAGGCGGCAGCCGGTAAAGATCGAGTCAGCTTGCTCGCGCGTCAAGCCGAGAACGATGATCGTAGTAGGCGGAGGCGTCGGGTAGCCCCAGTACCACTCCGAGTTAGTCGTGCCGATCGGCTCCGGCAGACCGTAGGCCCGCCCCAGAATCGCAATCGCGCCATACTCGCCGTAATTGGCCGTCGTGATGCCCAGGTGCGCCCGCTCGTCCGCAGGCAGCGAGTCGCGAATCCCAGCCACCGTGCGCACTAACTCATCCCAGCCAATTTCTTCCCGCAGGTCCGGGCTATGCCGCAGAGCGTACTCCTTGAGCGGCCCGCTCGACGCAATCGGCATCAGCCTCGCACAAACGACGACCGAGACCAGCACAAACGCCGCGAAGTACACGCTCTCCACGGTGACGCGACCCCAGCGCGGAAGCCTCGCCAGCCAGCGTTCGGCAACAACAGCACCCATGGCAAGCAGCATCGGATACGCTCCCGCCGTGTAGTAGAAGCGGCCTTTGCCCGCCATGAACAGCGCAACCGGGACAAGGTACATCCACGCCAGCATGCGATAGCGGCGGTTGAGCAGAAAACCGATAAGCCCGGCAACCCAGAGCGGCGTGGCGGCCACGTTCGCGTCATAGAGGAACTGGCCTTTCAGGAATCCCTGGGCGCGGCCTTCGCTGACATCGCGTGCGTGTATGTGCTGCAGGAATGTGTAGGAAATGAAGTCATGACGGATCAGCCAAATCAGGTTTGGCAGAAAGAGGAGCAACGCAATGGCGACGCCGCCCCAGAACCAGCCAGTGGCAAAATACCGGCGCGCCCGCGTGAACAGAAGACCGGCAAGAATCCCGGCAACATAGAAAACGATCGAGTACTTGGTCTCAAGCCCGAGTCCGATCGTCGCGCCAATGGCCAACCACCATCGCGGATCCTCCGACTTAAGCAGCCGAATCACAAAGTAGGCGATCAGCACCCACCACAGCATTTCAAACGACGTGTACTGGAACTCCGTGGCCTCAAACACCGGCAGCGGAGAGAAAGCGACGGCAAGCGCGGTTGTCACCTGCGCCAGCCTCCCGCCGCCAAGCTCGCGAGCCATCAGGCCGGAAACAAAAATAAGGATCGCCTGCGCGATCACAGAAAACAGACGGAGCCCCACGATCGACACACCGAAAAGACTGAGGCCGATGCGCTCAACAAACGGGGTAAGCGGCGGAAAAGCGACAAATCCCCAGTCGAGGTGGCGCGCGTCGGAAAGGAATTGCAGCTCGTCGCGATGAAAGCCGTAGCGATTGTTGGTAAGGATATGGAACAGGGCAACCGCGGCAGCGATGGCGAGAAGGACGAGAATATCCGACCGGCGATCGCCATTGGGTGCCGTTGGATCGAGGCTGTTCGAAGACAAGGCGCGCTCCTGATATTTGCTTAAGGGGAGTTTACGAGTGAGAGCCTAAGTTGGTTCCCTCGCGGCGTAGATCGGTCTTGCAGAAAACGCCAATCGGCCCATCGAGAGTGGCTCAGCCCCGAAAAGCCTCCTTGCCGGGCCCCCATTCCCCAAAGAGACATAGGAACCACCACCCGCCTCCCGCCGGCTTGGGCTACCGCCCCTCAACCTTCGCCTTCACCGCTCTGTACTCCAGCCAGATCAGCCAGATCACCACTGCGTCGAACACCGTCAGCACCACCAGCCCCATCCCGCCCGTCAGCGTAAACCAGTACACCTGGTACGCAATGAATCCCCCGAACACCACAATCGCCATCGGATACGCCCACAGCTTGTCACGCAGCAGCGCCCACACCGCCACCCCCTTCACCACCCCATGCACCAGCAAATACAACGCCATAAAGTGTTCGCCGCTCAGCGACAGCCGCCCCGCCCCATGACGCAGAAAATTCGCCACCAGGTCATGCGGATCCTCGCTGATTTCCCCCTGGGTCAGCAGCCGTGTCCACTGGACTATCCTCCCCGGACTCACCACCCACAGTGCCGCCCCGCCCACCAGCTCCAGCAGCGCATCCAGCCCCTTCAGCGCCACACTCACCCGAAACAGCAACTCCCGCAGATGTGCCTTCTTCGCCGCTTCCATCCAGACTTCTGCTCCTGCCCGCTTGGCTTTCTCTGGTGTGATGCACGAACCGCACTTCGCCCTGCAGGGAGACGCGCTTCCACCCCTTGGAGTCACTGCGCTCGTCTCTGTCTATCGCTGGCTGACCAGCATCCTAAGATCAGGCGCTACGCTGCAAGCGGCCGCATTGGCTGCCTTCCACTTTTGACCCGTCTGCGTAATGCGCGCTCATCCGATCAATCGAATTCACTGCCGGCAGCCCGCGCACCCATACATCGGCCTCCGCCGTCTTGCGCAATCCATGCGCGTTGGGGTGATCTTTAGCCCGGTGAATTATGGCTCGCGCCGCTCCCGAACAGCCCCGGCCAGCTCACGCAGCAGAACATGGGTCTCAGGCCAGTCGATACACGCGTCGGTGATGCTTTGCCCGTAGACCAGAGCCTTGCCGTCTCCCAGAGCCTGCGCTCCAGCAACAAGATTGCTTTCGATCATCACACCCAGGATGCGACGTTCCCCGCCCGCAATCTGCTCTGCCACGGCGCGGCATACTGGGCCCTGCTTGCGATGGTCTTTCCCGCTGTTGGCGTGGCTGCAGTCGACCATGATGCGTGGTTTCACGCCGGTCTTTTCCATCTGTTCGGCGGTCGAAGCGACTGAAGCAGCATCATAATTCGTCACCTGCCGGCCACCGCGCAGGATCACGTGGCAATCCGGATTCCCCGAGGTCAGCAGGATGGCGGATTGTCCCGTCTCCGACGTTCCCAGAAAGGTATGCGGATGGCTGGAGGAAAGGATGGCTTCAATCGCGATCTGCACATTGCCGGACGTCCCATTCTTGAACCCGACCGGACAGGAGAGACCGGACGCGAGCTGGCGATGGACCTGGCTTTCGGTGGTGCGCGCGCCGATCGCGCCCCAGCTCACCAGGTCGGAGACGTACTGAGGCGAGATCATGTCGAGGTACTCCGTGCCGGCCGGCACGCCCATCTCGGCCAGATCCAGCAGCAGGCGGCGGGCAATGCGCAGTCCATCACTAATGCGAAAGGATTCATCAAAGTAGGGATCGTTAATCAACCCCTTCCAGCCAAGCGTGGTGCGCGGTTTCTCGAAATACACACGCATCACGATCATGAGTTCGCTGGAAAGCTCTGCAATCGCCTCGTTCAGCAATCCCGCATATTCCCTGGCGGCATTGGGATCATGGATGGAGCACGGTCCTACAACGACAATCAGGCGATCGTTTGACCCGTTAAGGATGTCTACAATCTGACTCCGCGCCTCAAAAACGGTGCGCGAAGCGTTCTCTGTGACGGGCATTTCTTCCTCCAGGAAGATTGGAGGAAGAACGACTCTACTTGATTTGATTCTGAGATTGTTTGTGGGATATGTCATGGTCGCATGATCAGAATACTAGGTATGGCCGGGGGCCTCACACTTTGTCTGGGACGCTCCGCCAGCAATTTCGCGAACTACTAAATTCTGCTCTCGCCCTGCCTCTACTCCCGCGAGCTTCCGTAGACCGGAATCCCCGACTTCACCTTGAACATCAGGTCCGCGACCCGGTCCGTATACTCTGAGTCCGGATACTTCGCCTCCAGGTGCGCTGCCAGTTCCGCAGCATCTTTCCGGTCCTGCTTCGCCCGATCGTCATTGCCGTCCGCTATCCACATATCGCCCGCTGCCGCCATCCGCCACGACGCTTTGTACAGCGCCTCCGGGGCCCGTATCGAATCCGGATACTTGTCCGCGAACCTCGCGTAATACTCGGCCTCTTTTTCCGGACACTTCTCCGCCCCCTGCCAGTCCCCGCACAACTTGTTGTCAATCATGTCGTACGCCGCAAACGCCGCAAACTTCGTATGCGGAAAGTACTTCTCCACATCTTTCATCTCGTTCTCGTCCATCAACTGCCGTAGATAGGGCGCCTGCTCATGGGCCGAGGGCAGCGACGACGCGTCTGCCTTCTGCAGTTGCCACCGGATATCCGCCGCCCGCCACATCGCCGCCGGAGTCAGCGACGACCGGGGAAACATCTCCACCACTCTCTGGTAAAGCAGCCTCGCCTCCTGCGCAGCTCTCGGGGGCGGATTCGGCTCCGACGCGGCATCCTCTGCACTTGCCGCCTCGCCAAACAGAATCTGGTCCCCATGCACCGTGTTCACATCCACCACGCCCTTGTCCAGCATCCATCCTGACACCGGATGCGAACTCTGCTCTCCACCCATCGATGGCACATTCGAGTCCTGTGAATTCCGCTTATCCAAATTCGCAAACACCTGCATCCAGTTGCCGCTGCGCCCCACAATCACCATCTCGCGCCCCGGCAGGATCACCGACAGACGCTGCGCCGACTCGCTCGGCGAAGTGTACAAATTCGCCTCCCGCACCAGCGTCGCCATCGGCCCGTTCTTCGGAATCTCAATATGCGGCCCGCGCGATTGCCCCATCGCCACCGCCCCACACAGCAACACACCCGTGAATACAACCGCTCGAATTAGCATCGTAATGGTTCGACGAATTGCAACCACCAAACGTCTCCCAGCCAGCATACCCTGTCCGGCCCTGCTTGCGCCGCGTCAAACACAGGTGGCCCATTCAAGCCCGGTTTTTGTTCAGTTTCATGACATTCTTTTGCCTTGTGGGGGGGGATGTAAACATCTCCATGCCAAGTCCGAGTGAGATAATGGCAGTAAGACTCATCCGCCCGAGCGTCTCCCGTGAACCTGCCCAACTCCATCACCGTTAGCCGCATCGCCTCGGTGCCCATCCTTATATGGATGCTCTCGCCGTATTTCCCCCACGGCGGCTTCTACGGTGAGCAGGAAATCGTAGTCTGCCTCTTCTTCATCCTCGTCTCCATCTCCGACGGAGTCGACGGCTACCTCGCCCGCGCCCGAGGCCAGATCACCACCATGGGCATGCTGCTTGACCCACTTGCCGACAAGCTGCTCATCACCGCCGCCTACATCTGCCTCGTCGAGTACAACCCGGACGTCGTCAAAGCCTGGATCGTCGTCGTCGTCATCGGACGCGAGTTCCTCGTCACCGGACTCCGCTCCATCGCATCCACTGAGGGATTCACCATCCAGGCCTCCGACGTAGGCAAGCTCAAAACCGTCATCCAGATCATCTCCGTCGTCGTCGTCGTCCTCGATCACGGCTGGCACGTCTGGCACATCGGATGGTTCATCCTCCCCATCCACCTCATCGCCGTAGTCGGCATCTACTACATGGCCGCCGTCTCCACCGTCTCCGCCATCGACTACTTCGTCGCCTTCTGGCGTCGCGTCGAACGCGCCTCCTCCACCAGCCGCAACCGCGACAACTCCTTCGTCCTCTCCCGCCGCAAAAAAGCCACCAGCTGAACTCGCCGTTCAGGCACACGCGCTCCGCGCCACCCGGATCAATCATGAATGGCCACTCCCGCTGGTCGTGGACTAAACTGTCCTATCACGTTTGCAGTCGTAAACTATTTCACGTTAAAGAGGAATAGATCTCTGTGATTGACCCAACGCAAGTTGAAGCGGATATCCTCCTAGCAATGGAAAAGCACCGGGTGAATGACGACCCGCATCGCTTCGGGGCCGTTCGTTTGGAGATTCCTCTCCAGTCGGCAGACCAAAGGGAATACTTCCTACTCGACATCGGACGTGGGAAAATCAACTTGCTGAAAGGGAAATACCAGACGCGCGCAAAACAAGTAGTTATTCTTGCCAGAGTCGATTTTGGGGGCGCCCCACACCGCAATCCGGACGGAGAAGAGATACCGTCGCCACATCTACATGTATTTCAGGAAGGCTACGGGGACAAATGGGCAAAACCATTGCCAATTGATACCTTCGCGAATCCTGACGATCCGTGGGTATTGCTGGAAGATTTTCTTCGTTTCTGCAACGTAACAAAGCCACCGCATTTTGAACGCGAGCTATTTGTATGATCGAAGAAATTCAGAGGATGATGGACGGATATCTCGGGTGGCTCAGGGAAAAGACCAGCCTGCGGGAAATTGGCGATTGGATTGAGATTACGACCCCATTACTTGACCGTCACAACGATTATCTACAAATTTATGTGCGCCGCGAGGACGGCCATTTTATTCTGACGGACGACGGCTACACGTTGCAAGATCTAGAGCAGTCAGGGTGCAAGCTGGACAGCCCAAAACGCCAGGAACTACTGCGCATGACCTTGAATGGATTTGGGGTGCAGGTACACGATGCTGCGCTGGAGGTACGTGCGACTGAGGATAATTTTCCACTCAGAAAACATAGTCTGCTGCAGGCCATGTTAGGTGTGAACGATCTCTTCTACCTTGCGGCGCCACATACAGCCAGCCTCTTTTATGAGGATGTTGTTACGTGGATGTCTTTGAACGACATTCGCTTTGTCGAGAATGCGAAGTTTACAGGAAAGACCGGATACGACCATCTATTTGAGTTCGTCATTCCGCGTTCTCGCAGAAGCCCGGAGCGGTTTGTAAAACCGATCAACCGGCCTGACAAAAGTGCAGCGATGGAAATGGTCTTCGCTTGGATGGATACACGCGAAACGCGCCCCCCCGAATCACGTGCATACGCACTGTTGAACGACGCCGAACGGGAAGTTAAGGCGGATGTGACCGATGCATTCCTGAATTACGACATCAAACCGGTTCGATGGAGCAAACGGGAAAGTGTTCGCAATGAATTGGCCAGTTAGGCACATAGCCGGGTGCCCCATGTCTCGCAGAGACATGGGATAGATTAACCCTGAACCCCCAAAAATTCGCCTCGCGCCAGCGAGGCAAGGTGGAAGCACCGGCCTTTAGCCCGGTGAATAAAGCCAGGCTCAAAGAGCCTCACCTTACTGCCGGTAGGCCGGAGTGGAGCCGCCGGGTGCCCCATTCAAGCCCGCCTTTGGCTTGAGTGAGCAGGCACAAATTCACCCACCGTTGTCATCCCGGCCGAAGCGAGCGCGCTCCTACCCCAGCAGCCGCTCCAGCGTATCCAGCCCGCTCCGCACCTCGCGCAACTCCTTCTCGTTCGCCCTCTTCAGCGCCTTCAGCAGCGGAGTCAGCGTCAGCGCCGGCATCCTGCTCTTCATAAACTTCCGCACCGCGCCCGACGCGCGAATCACCGTCACCCGCCGATCCGTCGCATGCACCCCGCGCTCCACCAGCCCCTGCTTCTCCAGCCGGTCCACAATACCGGACACCGTACTATGCGCCAGGCTCACCCGCGCGCTCAGCTCCTTCAGGCTCATCCCCTCCACGCGCACCAGCTCGCCCATCACCATCCGCTGCGGAGCCGTCAGCTCGCCCCGCGCAAACTCCGCCTCCAGCCGCTGTCGCAGCTTTCTCCGGATCGACTGTAGCTGCGCTTCCATCCGCTTCGCCTCTACCTTCAGATTCGACCGCAGTTCCGGCCCGCTCCGTACTCCCACCACAAACAACCTCCGTCCCTCAATATAAATATGGAGCCAGCGCCTTCACCCGCCGCATGTACTCTACATACTCCACCCCGAACGTCTGCACCATCAGGTTTTCTTCCGTCGCCATCTTCAGCCACAGCCCGAAGAAGATCACCGGCAGCGCCATCAGGCTATGCAGCGACCCACTCACCACCGCCGTCCCCACGGACGCCAGCAGCAGCCCCGTGTAAATAGGATGCCGCGCCCACCGGTACGGCCCGCGCTGAACAAGCGCATGGCCTGCCTTCAGCGTAACCGTGCCGCTCCAGTTCCCGCCCAGCGTCAGCCGCGACCAAATCGCAAACGCAATACCCGCCGCCGTCAGCGCAATCCCCGCCAGCACCACCCCACGCCCCGGCTCATACACATGCGCATTCAGTCCCAGCGTGCGGATGGATACCGTAAACAGCATCCAGAACCCCAGCACAATGATCCCCATCTGCCAGAACCGCGACGACACCGTCTGCTGCCGCACCGTCTGCTTCGTCGTCAGCATCCCGAAGCCCCACACAATGCACAGCACCAGCCACAGGCTATCGATCACCCTCCACGCCTCATTGCTCCAATCCATCGCACCCTCCACGCCAGTCGCATACGACGCGTCGTATGCGACATATAATACAAGAACGCATTGCGCGCCGCAATAGTTCCCGCATCCGCTAAAGCGGTGCGCTCCAAGCCCGCTTCTGTCGGCCAACAAATCCTCCTGGCTCCCGGCCAACGGGAGGACCGTCGCTGTTGGCCGGCGATGGCGCCTTACGATCCAAGGACAGCCCTTCGTCCGTGGATCAGGAAGGCGCGTCTGCCTGAACGGCAAGTTCCCCCGCAACATCCGGAGTGTCCCCCGCACCCCCGTCATGGCATCCTCAAATCCATCAGGAGCGATACCATGATGACCAGCACCATGCCACTACCTCATCCCACACCTGACGAAGCCTGGGCCCTCATCCAGTCCCGCGATCCCCGCGCCGACGGCCAGCTCTTTTACGGAGTCCGCACCACCCGCATCTTCTGCCGCCCCTCCTGCCCCAGCCGCCGCCCCATCCGCAACAACGTCGAGCTCTTCCCCGACATCATCCACGCACTCCGCGCCGGCTACCGCCCCTGCAAGCGCTGCAGCCCCGCCGGAATCCGGCCCGAAGCCCAGCTCATCCAGACCCTCTGCGCCCACCTCAACCAGAACCACGACCGCCCCGTCCGCCTCGCCGAGCTTGCCCGCATCGCGCAGCTCTCGCCCTTCACCATCCAGCGCCTCTTCCAGCGCGTCCTGGGAATAAGCCCCAGCCAGTACCAGTCCCACCAGCGCGCCGCCTCCTTCCGGCGCAGCCTCGCCAAACCCCAGTCGCGCATCACCGACGCCATCTATGACGCCGGCTACTCCAGCTCCTCCCGCGCCTACTCCGGCCAACCTCTCGGCATGCAGCCAAAGGACTATCGCAACCGCGGCCTCAACCAATCCATCGGCTACGCCTCCGGCCAGTCCCCGCTCGGCACGCTCCTCATCGCCGCCACCAGCCAAGGACTCTGCGCCGTCACCCTCGCCTCATCCCACGACAAGGCCCTCGACCAGCTCCGCGCACAATTCCCCGCCGCCGACCTCCAGCCCGGCTCCGACCTCGCCCCCATGCTCGCTCAAGTCCTCTCCCAGCTCACCGAGCATCCCGCCGCGCTCGACCTGCCCCTCGACCTCCGCGCCACCGCCTTCCAGATGCGCGTCTGGCAGGCCCTCCGCGCCATCCCTCGGGGCGAAACCCGCACCTACTCGCAGCTCGCCCGCGCCATCGGCCAGCCCACCGCCGCCCGCGCCGTCGCCCGCGCCTGCGCCACCAACCCCGCCGCCATCGTCGTCCCCTGCCACCGCGTCATCGGCTCCAACGCCTCACTCACCGGATACCGCTGGGGCCTCGACCGCAAAAAACGCCTGCTGCAGATCGAAGCTGCGTCCCTATCCCAACGCTGATCGCGCCCCGCCCGCAGTCATCCGCTCTCGGCCCATTCATCCAGGGGAACCCGGCCCGCAGTCACAGCAAAAATCTTCATTCCCCCAGCCGTTTCCGGGTGATACCCTCGCTAACTATGAAGAAGTCCGGCCTGTTATTGCTCCTCGCATTGCTGCCCGTCTCACCATCCGCGCTGTCCCAACCCGCGCCGATTCTCCCCGCAGCAGCATCTCCGCAGGCACAGGTCATCACCCTCAACAACTCCGCCGTCAACCTGCCCGGCCCCTGGAAGTTCGCCCCCGGCGACTCGCCCATCGTCAACGGCGCTCCACTCTGGGCGCAGCCCGGCTTCGATGACTCCAACTGGGTGCAAATGGACGTCGCCCCCAAGAACGGCTCCATCGATCCCGCCTATGGCACAGAGGGCTTCGTCCCCGGATGGACTAAACAGGGCTTTCCAAACCTCTACGGATACGCCTGGTACCGCCTCCGCCTCCACATCAACGACTCCGGCAAGCCCCTCTGGCTCAAAATGCCCAACGACATCGACGACGCCTACCAGATCTACGCAAACGGCCACTTTGTCGGTCAATTCGGAGACTTCACCCCTCACGAAGTCAAGGTCTATTCCGCACGCAGCATCTCGTTCCAACTCCCGCCCGTCGGCCCCGACGGCACCCTCGTCCTGGCCTTCCGCTTCTACATGACCGGAGGCACCTTCTTTCAATCCACGGATGCCGGCGGCATGCATCAGCCTCCCGCCATCGGCCTCGCCTCCACCATCCACCTCCTCCAGGCTTCCGACGACGACGCCAACCTCCACTTCTATCTGGGCACTCTTTTCCAATCGTTGCTCTTCCTGCTCCTTGCCCCTCTGGCGCTCTGGGCATGGCTCAAAAACCGCCAGGATCGCGCTTACTTTTGGCTCTTCCTCGCCCTGTTGTTTCCTCTTCAGAGGATTCTCACGATCGTCGGAATCGACCTCAGCTCGACCCTGTCGTTGGGAACTGGCCAAGTTTGGATCATCGGTCTGTTAGGGCAATTCGCGCTGCTCATCTGGGCCATGTTCTGGTGGCATTGGTTCGGGCTGCAAAGCAAACGCTGGATTCCACGCACCGCATGGATTCTCACCGCCGCGGTAATCATCGCGCAGGAGATAATCCGCCTGCCCATGGACAATATCAACGTAGTTCCCCACACCTGGCTCAATTCAATCAACACAGCCGCGGCCCTCATACTGGCCGCGCTCGGAGCCCTGCTCCTCGTCATCCTCGTCGAAGGCTTCCGCCGCGACCGCATCGCCGCGCTAGTCGCCGTCGTCCCCATCCTGCTCATCGAACTCGCCAGCTTCGCTCCCTTCCTCCTTGGCCGTTTCGGCATCTCCAACCAGTTCTATCCCTATGGCATCGGCATCAGCACCGGAGCCATCGCCTCCATCGTGATGGTCCTCGTCATCGCTACCCTGGTCGCGCGCCGCTTCCTCCGCTCCCAGGTGCAGCAGCAGCTCGCGCGTCAGACCATCGCACAGGACCTCGAACAGGCACAGCAGCTCCAGCAGCGCGTGCTCATCCCCGAGGACATCCACTCACCCTGCTTCCACATCGAGACCGCCTACCATCCCGCGCAGACCGTCGGCGGCGACTTCTTCCAGACCCTCACCCGCACCGACGGCAGCCTCCTCATCGTCATCGGAGACGTCTCCGGCAAGGGCATCAGCGCCGCCATGCTGGTAGCCGTCATCGTCGGAGCCATCCGCAACCAGGTCGAAACCACCTTCGACCCATCCGCCATGCTCGCCACCCTCAACCGCCGCCTCGTCGGCCGCTCCGGAGGCCACTTCGCCACCTGCCTGGTCGCGGAAATCCACCCCGACGGCGCCATGCGCGTCGCCAACGCCGGCCACCTGCCGCCGTATCTAAACGGAAATGAAATGGACATCGAAGGCTCGCTCCCGCTGGGCACTGTCGCCGAGGTCAACTACCCCGTCCACACCTTCACCCTCCAGCCAGCAGACCGCCTTACCTTCATGACCGACGGCGTCGTCGAAGCCACCAACGCCGCCAAAGAACTCTTCGGCTTCGACCGCACCCGCGCCATCAGCAACCAGCACGCCGACGCCATCGCCGAGCAAGCCCAGGCCTTCGGCCAGAACGACGACATCACCGTCCTCAGCCTCGAATTTACCGCAGCCGCCACTCCCGCCCTGGCCTGACCAGTCCGAGTACCTCAACGCCAGCCAGTCAATCGTTTTGCCTCACCGCTTTTTCCTCATTCTCTTGAGTCTTTTTTTGCCCCCTCATCCGTCTTAATAGGTAGAGGTTCGTGTGGGTTCTCTTTCGGAGTTTCCCCCGTCCGTGCCTCCATATAAGAAGCCCCGGCGGTTCGTGGGTCCGCCGGGGCTTCTTTCTCCCTATAGCATTTCTCCAGATGGCGTAGAGGGGAAAGAATGCCTTGAAGTGGCTTTTTCCTTAAGAAAAAGCCACCCTGTATGCTGCTGGAAACTCCACAGAAACTGGAGAAATGCCTTAATCCTTCTGCAAACCGGCAAACAGAATGGGCTGGGTTCCCCCAGCCCGGATTTCTCATAGGATTAGATTGCTGACTTATGCTTGCGCCTGGCCCCGCGTCAGCCGATGCACAAAGTGGTACGGCGGCCACGGACCCGAAAGCTGCATCCGGCAGTCCTTCAGAGTCACACTCGCGCTCGAATACTTGTTCTGGTACCGCTCTATGCACTTATGATCAATCAAATGAGCAATATCCAGCAGCATCTTGCCCGCGTCCGTCCGCTTGCAGGTAATCTCCTCCGCCAGCGGCGCAAACATCCGGTGCATCTGCACGGATACCGCTCGCGCCTTGGTCTGGCGCTCCCGCTGCAACGACGCGCTCTCCCGCAGATTCGACAAATACGCGCGCCCCACCGTTCCCGCATCCGGTATTGCGCTCCGAATCTGCTCCCGGCAGCAATCATCCAGCGTAACTTTCAGGTGCATCTCCGCTTTGCCACGCAGCCGGTCGATGTTCGTCACAAACTGACGCTGGTTTGAACGGATCGACCGCCGCAACGCCTCGTCATCTGAAAAAACCGTCCCAAACCGGAATGGAAGGACCGTTGAACTCTTAAAACACTCCGCTATGACCTTGGCATGGTCCATTGCGGCTTTCTGATTCAGCGAATCGTACGGCGAATGCTCACTCACAATAACCGCTAAATCACTGGCCGGATATAAAAAAACTTGATTTCCCTCAATTCCTGCAACTGCATCCAGCGGTACCGGCTTACGGTGCCGCAGCAGTTCAGGAAACGATTGCTTCTCAGCTATGCAGTAGGCGTACCATGCCATGTCAAGATCGCTCCAGTCTGGCTTGAAGGTATGTTTAGAACTTGGTTATTGCTGCTTCAGGTTTGTATTTAAAGCACGGCGCGTTCACCGTCACTCTGCTATCGGACTGCCCCACATGCTAGCCCCGCGATTCAACAACTGGCAACCTTCGTTTCAATATCTTCAGCAAAGTTAGCGAAATTTAAGAAATCTGTTTTGATATAAGCAAACTATATTTTCCTATAGTAAAAATCTGCCGCCGCCTTCACCCTCGCGCAGACAAAACCCTCTCCCAACTCCTACCAAATTCGCCCCCCTCAAACAGAAAAGGACGAACCGCATTCGGTCCGCCCTCTCCACATTTCAGGAGAATTCGCTCTAACTCATTCATCCAAAATAATTTGTCATACTATTTTGCGTGCACCAAAATCATCCCAATCATAAGAATCAGCACCATCAGCATCAGCCCCAGGCCAATTCCCATCACTCGAACCATCTTCGCCGTCGACTTCACGTTGTCCATCACCGATGCGCTGTCCGCTGAGCCCATCTCCGCCGACTCCAGTATCTGCGTCAGCTGATCTTCCAGCCGCTTCAAATGCGTCGAGTGGTCTTGCACCGTGGTCTTGATCTCGTACTGCAGAAGCCGCAGGCCGGATACCTCCTGCTTCACTTCCTGGTTGCCACCTCCGGCCATATCCACACCCTCTTCACCCTCGCTCGCAGTAGACATCCGCGCCGCCAATGGCAAAACCGATCCCAACTGCATCAATGTCTTCAGTGCCGCCGAAAAATCCTCCGGATTTGCCTCGGCCTCCTTGCCAAACGGGCTGGTCTGGCCGGCTTCGGCTACCGCTTTCGTCGAATATTTCTTCCCCACCTGCTGCTGGTAATACTCTTGCGCCGAGAAGGTGATGTCATTCGGATTACGCCGGGCCGCAGCCACCGTCCACGGAGTCCTAATCTCAGCAGCCTCCGTCTCCGCTTCACTGGCTGCTGCTGTCTCCGCCGCCTCGGGCCCAGAATCAGACTCCGCTGACGGAGACTCCGCCTCCGCCTCCATAGACTCTTCTGCCTGCGCCGCAACCTCCGGAACATAAAGAACTTCTTCCTCACCAACAACTTCTGGTTCGGCAATCTCCAAAGCCGCAATCTCCGGCTCGTCAACCGTCGCCTCCGATACGACTTCTGCCTCGCTCTCCTCGTAAGCCTCAACCTCCGGCTCCGGCATAGCAACCACAGCCTCAGCTCCCGGCGCGGCCTCCACAACCTCTGGCTCCGGCACGGCAACCACGGCCTCAGCTTCCGGCACAGCCTCCTCAGATTCCGGCTCCGGCATGGCAACCACAGCCTCAGCTTCCGTACCAATCGGCTCGGCCACTGCCGCCACTGGCCCCGCAAAATCAATCCCAGCAAATGGATCCACAAACTCCGGCGCAGCGGGCGCAACCATAGCCTCAGGCTCGGCCACCGTACCGATCGACTCGGCCACTGCCGCCACTGGCCCCGTGGAAAAATCAATCCCCGCAAATGGATCCACAAACTCCGGCGCAGCAAGCGCAAACTCCGGCGCAGCTGCCGCAACCTCGGCCACCCTCATCTCCGGTTCAGAATTTTCTTCCACCCCGGCAAAAGGATCGGCAATCGTCACCGCCGCCGGTGACGCATGCACAACCTGCACCAGCTCGGCATCCGCCTCAAAGCCAGGCGCGAACTCCGCCATAACCGGCACCGTCTCTGGCGGAACCCAGTCAACCTCATCCACTGAGAATTCTCGTTCCCGCATCTTCTCTTCGTAGTAATCCGGGTCCCGCGTCAGATCCACAGGATCGATCCCTCCCGATGGAAGATCGGGGGGCTGCGGCTTACTTCCCCGCACGGTGCTCGCAATCGATGCGGAAGCCTCCGTTGGAGGAGGCCCGTAGTAATCCCCGTCTCGAAGCAAGCCGGATGCGGATGATCGGCCATCGTCAGAAGCCGGCACTGGGGCCGATGTTGCCCCCTCTACCAGCTTCAATCCGAACATTCGCTTGAACTTCCCGACTGCGCTTGGCTCAGCTTCGGCTGCGGCTTGGGTCGGAGCTGGAGCCTTCACGGAAGCTCCAGAGGCATCGCCGTCATCAACCACCGGGTAGACTGCCTTGCGCGCGCCGGACACAGGGTATAGCGGCGCTCCACACAAATCTTCAGCTGTGACAGTTACTTGAGAGGAGGCTGCGGCTTTCTCTTTTGCTTCATCGCGTGAGGCAACAATCTGTGGTCCAGGCTCTTCTGCTGCTTCCTCCTCGAAGACAGCATTGATCCCCAACTCAATAGGATCTTTACCGGAGATGACCTGCATTAACCAATTCACCACGGATTTGTCCACGGCACCGTCAGCCGCATCATCTTCCGCAGATCGGTCCCTCATCAAACTCTCTCGCATCGCCGCACCTGTGTCCAATATAGATATAGATGGGGAACCACAAACGCCATATTGCATTGGCATTTGCACGCCCGTATCCAGTTAGCTATGAGCACAATACGCAGGTGAGAAAGGGCCCGTGGGGGGAGCACCCCTCTTATTTCGAGAGCGATCTATTGGCTATTCGCGGTCGCTTCTTGTATCAAACAACTTCAATTTACTAACTTCTCGCAGCCTCCGCCTGCTGACGAAGTGCATGCACTACCACGCGCAGCATTTCCTCTTCGGGAGCAGGTTTACCCGTCCAAATCTCAAATTGCCGCGCACCCTGATGGACGAACATTTCTACGCCCGTAATCACCGCTATTCCCTTATCTCGCGCCATCCGGATAAGCGGTGTTTCCAACGGATTATAGACTAGATCAAACACCAGACGCGCATTTATTTCCTTCGCCTCCAAAATGCTCTGTGGCTTCACGCCGTGCATGCCCACCGGCGTGGCGTTTAGGATCACATCAAAGTTCGTCTTGGCCAGTTGTTGCCGCTTAAAGCTCTTCACTTTTGCCTGCCGCACCAGCTTCCGGGCCGACTCCGGCGTGCGGTTCATCACGAACACCTCCGCGCCCTTCTCCTTCAGGCCAAACACCGCCGCCCGCGCCGCGCCCCCCGCGCCCAATACCAGGACCTTCGCGTCCTTCAGCGAAATCCTCCGCTCCAGCGGACGCACCACCGCCGCCACATCCGTATTGAACCCGTACAGCTTGCCTTCCGCGGAACGCACCACCGTATTGCACGCGCCCACCTTCGCGGACAGCGGATCCGTCCGCTCCAGGTGCTTCAGTATCTCTCCCTTCAGCGGCATCGTCACCGCCAGCCCGCTGATCGGAACCTCCCGCACCAGCGTCAGCAGGTCTGTCAGCTTGTTCGCCTGCAGCGCCAGAAACACCGCATTCACCGTCTCCCGCCGGAACGCCGTATTCATCATCAGTGGCGACAGCGAATGTTTGATCGGATTCCCCGCCACTCCATAGACCTTCGTCGCAGCGTCCAGTTGGTCAATCCGGTAGGTCTCATACAGCGTCCGTACCGCAATCTGCCCCGGCCCGGTCTCTTCGCCCACCGTCGCCGCGGCAAACGTAAACACTGACCCTGCCCGCAGACCCAGCACCCGGCTGATGATCCCTTGGTCGCCCATCACTATTCCGATCACGCTCGCCAGATCGCGCGTCCGCTCCAGGAACCGCATCATCGCCACATTGTCTGAAAGGTGCTTCGCCGTTGAGACAATCTTCACAAACTCCGGCTGGAACGGCTGAATCCTTTCAAAAACTCCGTCCAGGCCCTTCGTCTCCGCAAAGTCGTGGTAACTGATGATCAACGCCGCGCCATGCGACCGCAGCGTCTCCATCTGCCCCTTCTTCATCGACTCCGCCGTCTGCAGCTCCACATCCACTAAACGGAAGCCCGAGTTCGCCGCCTTCTCCAGAACCTCAAGCTCAGAGGCAATCGTGCCTTTGAACTTCCCCCCCGTCGCAGCCCTCCGGCAGGTCGCGATCGCCGTCACTTCGCTTCGCTCGCTTAAAAACTGCTTCAGCTTCGGCAGGGCCGTCAGCGGCTTCGATAAATAGTCCAACCGGAACTCAAGAAAGGTGCTTTCCCGAACAGCCTCGTTGGCCTTTTCCACCATCTCGCTCGGGGTCGATCCTATAATCGCCACGCAAACCTTGCCGATCCGTGAGCGAATCAATTGTGGAGACAGGGCATGCAGGGCCTTGTCACTTGCCGCAGCCTTCGGCTGCGAGCTTTTATCTGTCGTTTTCATTGTGATTTGCGGCTTTCATAGCGCCAAAGAAACATGCCTACAATTGCGGCATCTTAAAGGGAGTTGGCTCAGGATGCAACTTCCATGCGCCGGTTTTTCACAGAATTCGTAGCGCCACATCCCAAAAGTCACCTTCCAGCACCCGGCACCAGTTAACTCCCTCATTCCAGAGCCACCCTTAAGACGCGCCCAGACCGCCTTTAGGTGCACGATTTTCGTGGCAAAATATCCCTCCTCCACCTCCCGCCCCTTAAAATCAATTCTGGCAGGCAAAAACAAAAGCAGTGCCTTCTGTCCGGCGCTCGCATCGACCCCACTTTCACCAACTAAGAGAGGGCTTATCCCGTGACCGAAACCCCCATGCATCCCCCGCTTCATCCCTGGACCACCTCCGCCGGCCTCACTCCAGAAGCCCTCGACGCATGGACTACCGCACGACTCAGCCTTTACTATAAGGCGCTTGACCGCCTGCTGGCACAAGCCGCGCCCCTCACACCCGAGAACGCCCTCCGCCACTACGACGACGCCGTCTTTGAGCTCGCCTCGTCAAGCTCCCAAATCGGACTCCTCGACAGCGTCCATCCCAATAAGGCCGTCCGCGACACCGCTCAGGCCCTCGCCCAGAAAATCTCCCAGGTCGCCGTCGAGCTGGCTCTCAACCGCGAGGTCTACGACGCCCTCAGCGCCATCGACGCCGCCAACGCCGACCCCGCCACCCGTCACTACCTCGACCGCACCCTCCTCCAGTACCGCCTCGCCGGAGTCGACAAGGACCTGCCCACCCGCACCCGCCTCCAGAAGCTGCAGGACCAGGCCACCCTCCTCTCGCTCACCTTCAGCCGCAACGTCCAGGAAGGCGGCAACACCGTCACCCTCGACGACCCCTCCGAGCTCGACGGCCTCCCGCCCGACTTCCTCGAATCCCATCCGCCAGGCCCATCGGATTCGGAAACAGCCGGCAAAATCACCCTCACCACCGACTTCCCCGACTACCTCCCCGTCATGACCTTCGCCCGCTCCCACCACCTGCGCCGACGCATGTTCCTCGCCTACAACACCCGCGCCTTCCCGCAGAACAGCCAGATCCTGCTCGACCTGCTCGCCATCCGCAAGGAAATCGCCGGCCTGCTCGGCTTCTCCAACTGGGCCGACCTCGCCACCGCCGATCAAATGATGGAGTCCGCCGCCAACATGCAGGCCTTTTTGGATGAATTAGACCAGGCCTCCCGCGACGGCGCCGAAAAAGAATACGCCCTGCTCCTCAGCTTCTCCGGCCAGCAGCAGATCGACGCCGCCAGCCGCGGCTTCTGGCTCGAACAGTACCGCCGCTCCGCCTTCAGCTTCGACTCCCAGTCCGTCCGCCCCTACTTCCCCTACGACCGCGTCCAGCAGGGAGTCCTCGCCACCGCCGCGCACCTCTTCCAGGTCGAGTTCCGCCCCGCACCCGACGCCCCCACCTGGCACCCCGACGTCACCGCCTTCGACGTCTACGACCACGGCACCCACTCCGGCCGCTTCTACCTCGACATGCACCCCCGCGAAGGCAAGGACAAGTGGTTCTCCGCTCATCCGCTCATCCCCGGCGTCCGCAACCACCCCTCAGGCACGCGCATTCCAGAAGCCGCCCTCATCTGCAACTTCCCCGGCGGCCCGGGCGCAAAAAACACCGGAGACCCCGGCCTCATGCAGCACTCTGACGTCGTAACCTTCTTCCACGAGTTCGGTCACCTCATGCACGCTCTTCTCGGAGGACGCCAGCCGTGGGCCGGCATCAGCGGCATCGCCACCGAAGGCGACTTCGTCGAGGTCCCCTCGCAAATGCTCGAAGAGTTCTTCCGCGACCCGCAACTCCTCGCCACTTTCGCCCATCACTACCAGACCGGCGAGCCCATCCCCGCCGAGCTTGTCCACACCATGAACCGCGCCGCCGCCTTCGGTCGCGCCGACAGCATCCGCACCCAGCTCTACTACACCACCTGCTCCCTCCAGACCCACTCCGAAGACCCCGCCACCCTCGACCTCGACCACCTCTTCCAGTCTCTCTACGCCCGCTTCCTGCCCTATCAGTGGATCCCCGGCAGCCACATGTACGCCGCCTTCACTCACCTCATCGGATACTCCTCCAACTACTACACCTACCTCTACGACAAGGTGATCGCCCTCGACTTCTTCGCCCAATTCGCCCCATCAAGTCAGACCCGGTCCAACCTCCTCGACAACCCCGTCGCCATGAAGTACCGCCGCACCGTCCTCGATCCCGGCGGCTCCCTCCCCGGCAAGGACATCGTCCAACACTTCCTCGGCCGCCCCCAGTCCACCACCGCCTTCACCCAATGGATGAACGAGGAATTCCAGGCTAAATAAAACATGAGAGCACTTAGCTAATATTCATCTATTCGGCCAAATTTCTACAACTTAGCCAAGTTGCTATATTCTAGCTATATTGCTAGAATATAGCCATGAAATCCGTCCAGATCGGCGAACTCAAAAACAAACTCAGCGGATACCTCCGCGATGTTCGCCAGGGCGAGGAGATCATCGTCCGCGACCGCAACCTACCCATCGCCAAAATCATCCCCTACGTCCCCGACAGCATCGAGGAACAGCACCGCATCCTCATCGCCACCGGACAGATGACCCAAAGCAAATCCACTGAGAGTCATGAAGAGTTCGTCAAGCGCTTCCTCGCCAGGCCTCGCCCCAAAGTCCCGGGACGCGTAGCCATTCAGGCACTGCTCGATGAACGGGAGGAGGGCTGGTGATCGAGGCGGCATTTTGGGATGCAAGTGCCATTCTTCCTCTTTGCGCAGAAACGCAGGCTTCACCCAAAGTGGATGAACTCTACCAGCGACACAAAATGATGATCTGGTGGGGAACCCCCGTCGAACTCCACAGCGCCCTCGCGCGTTTGCAGCGGATGGGCGAGCTATCGGCGGTCACGATGGAGAAGAGCCTCGATCTGCTCGATGACCTCCGGCAAAAATGGCACGAAATCGAGCCCTCCCCATCCCTCCGCGATCTCGCCGCGAAATTCCCCGCCCGCTTCGGCCTCCGCGCCGCCGACTCCCTCCAGCTCGCCGCCGCCGCCATCTGGACCATGCACCGCCCCGCCAACCGCCCTTTCATCTCCGGCGATCAACGCCTCCTCGCCGCCGCCGCCGCCCTCGGCTTCCGCACCATCGCCCTTTAGAACTCCGCACGCGCTATAGTTTCCCAAGAAGGTACTCACGCGCATTGCCCCGCGCTGCCCACCACCAGCCGGTGCAATGCCTCTAGGAGCCCCATGCTGTTTCCCCGCTCTCGTCAGCTTTCCCTGACCACCGCCGCCGCTGTTGCGCTCGCTTTCGCCGCTGCTACATTCTCTGCCCCCGCAGCACACGCTCAGGCTCTCACCGTTCCCGCCCAATCGACCGCCAGGCTTGCACCACCCGATCCCGACGCCGGCGTAACCCGGCTGGCCGAGTCCAAAGTCATCGCCAGTATCCAGACACACAACTTCGCCGCCGCGCTCACCGGCGCCAGAGCCATCCTCGCCGCCAACCCTGATAGCCCCAAGGCCAACAAACTCGTCGGCGTCGTCCTCCTCGACCAGCACAAGGCTGCCGACGCGCTCCCCTACTTCCAGAAGGCGCTCCAGATTTCCCCATACGACCCCACCGTCAACGCGCTTCTCCTGCAGGCCTATGCCGAGTCTGGAGACAAGGTCCATCGCGATCAGCAGATCGCCATCCTGCGCCGCTATCACGACGACGGCCAGCACCCCGTCTTCACCCAGATACCCAGCTTCCTCATTGAGACCATTCCCGTCGGCGACAAGACCGTTCAGGCCGCCGAATTCTACAAGCCCTCCGGACAGTTCCACTTCTTCTACCGCTTCAACGTCTACGACGCCAACGGACACCTGCTGAGCTTTTTAGCCCTCGAGTCCGACGACTCCGATCAGCCGCTCTACGCCAAAGAGCATCCCAAACAGGCCGCCGCCGGCCAGCGCCGCTTCTCCCTCGACGGATACTCACGCACCGCCAACGGCAAGGTCGCCCAGGCCCTCTTCATGTTCTTCAACGGCCAGCCCAGCTACGACGACGTGCGCAACCTCGTCGTCAAGCTGGTGCAGGAAGGCAAGGAGCCGGTCTCCGCTTCCGCGCCCGCCGCCACCATCACTGCGCCCTCAGCCAAATCAAAAAAATAGGCCCTCGCATTCCTCTGCTGCAAAATCCGCAGCCTGGGCTTTGCAGTTTAAGTCAAACGTTTGACTATCGTATCTGCCGCGCCTTACCATAGCTTCGCTTTGGGCGGACTGTTTGCGGTGCGCCAAATTCACAGGAGAAAGCCATCCCATGAAGTCCAGATTCTTCGCGCAGTCCGCCACCGCGCTCCTCGCCTGTCTTGTTCTCGCCGCACCCGCCTTGCACGCCCAAATGCCGCCCGCTCCCAAGCCTGTACACCACCCCTGGGACAACAAAGCCCTCTCCCCCGACGTCCGCGCCAACATGGTCCTCAAGCAAATGACCCTCGACGAAAAGCTCCAGCTCGTCCACGGCACCGGCTGGGGAGCACTCCGTCCCGGCGCGCCCGTCCAGCCCGGCTCCAACTGGGGAGCCAGCTTCGTCCCCGGCATCCCCCGCCTCGGCATTCCACCCATCAACATGCAGGACTCCGCCGTCGGCGTTCGCCTCTCCGCCCTCATGGGCCGCTACTCCACTCTGCTGCCCTCCACCATCGGCGCAGCCTCCAGTTGGAACCCCATGGCCGCCCGCCTCTACGGTGACGTCATCGGCCGCGAGCTCCGCGCCCAGGGCTTCGACATGTCCATCGGCGGCGGCGTTGACCTCCTGCGCGACCCCCGCAACGGTCGCAACTTCGAGTACGCCGGAGAAGATCCACTGCTCGCCGGAACCATGACCGGAAACCTCATGAAAGGCGTGCAGGGTGAGCACGTCATGGGCGACATCAAGCACTACGCCTTCAACGATCAGGAAACCGGACGTAACGTTTACAACGCCATCATCGGCCATCGCGCCGCCCGCGAAAGCGACCTGCTCGCCTTTCAGATCGCCATCGGCATCGCCCATCCCGCCGGAGTCATGTGCTCCTACAACCTCGTCAATGGAGACCATTCCTGCGAAAATAGCTGGCTGCTCAACGACGTACTCAAAAAGGACTTCCACTTCAAGGGATGGGTCCTCTCCGACTGGGGTGGCACCCACTCCACCATCAAGGCCGCACTCGCCGGACTCGATCAGGAAATGCCCGGCGACACCTACTTCGGTCCCGCCCTCAAAAAGGCCATCCAGGACGGCCAGGTCCCCATGTCCCGCCTCAATGACATGGACCACCGCATCCTGCGCAGCATGTTTGCCGACGGCGTCATCGACTACCCCGTCATGCCCCGCTCCGTCCTCAATCCCTTCACCGGACGCGACGACGCCGAGCACATCGCCGAACAGAGCATCGTGCTTCTCAAGAACGAAGGCGATATCCTCCCGCTCAGCGCGTCCACGCACCAGACCATTGCCCTCATCGGCTCCCATGCCGACGTAGGCGTGCTCTCCGGCGGAGGCTCCGCGCAGGTCGACGCGCCAAACGGCAACGCTGTCCACCCGCATGCCGGCGACGCCAACTGGGGCGAAGCCGTCTACTTCCCCTCATCGCCGCTCAAGTACATCCGCCGGCACGCGCCCAACGCCAAGGTCGAGTTCAACCCCGGCACTGACAACGCCTCTGCCGCCGCTTTCGCCAAAACCGCCGACGTCGCCATCGTCTTCGTCAACCAGCCCATGTCTGAAGGCATGGACCGGCCCACCATGTCCCTGCCCGGCAAGCAGAACGCGCTCGTCTCCGCAGTCGAGGCAGCCAACCCGCACACCATCGTCGTGCTTGAGACCGGCGGCCCCGTCGCCATGCCCTGGGCCGGAAGCGTGCAGGGCATCGTCGAAGCCTGGTACCCCGGCATCGGCGGCGCACAGGCCCTCGCCAACCTCCTCTTCGACAACGTCAACTTCTCCGCCAAGCTCCCCGCCACCTTCGCTAAGGACGATGCGCAGCTTCCCCACCCTGAAGTCCCCGGCTACAACCTCAAGGACGTGCCCCACGTCATGACCTTCGTGATCCACGGCAAAACCATCCACCACACCATGAAGGACAAGCCCGAGTTCCCCGTCGACTACAACAAGGCCGGCGCCGCCGTCGGATACAAGTGGTTTGAAGAGCATCACCTCACCCCGCTCTTCCCCTTCGGCTTTGGACTCTCCTACACCACCTACGCCTACTCCGATCTCTCCGTGAACAGTGACGGAACCTCCGCCACGCTCACCGTCAAAAACACCGGCTCACGCCCCGGAACCGAAATCGCCGAAGTCTACGCCGAGCTTCCGCAGGCCGCCGGCGAACACTACATGCGCCTCGCTGGCTTCGACCGCGTCCATCTCGCACCGGGAGAATCAAAAACCGTCACCATCTCGCTCAATCAACTCTGCGAATCCATCTACAACGTGAAGAACGACGCCATGGAGCGCATCCCCGGCCAGTACACCATCCTCGCCGGACCTTCCTCCGCCAACACGCCACTCACCACCACCTTCACCCTCAGCAACTAATAGACATCACCGAGCCAAATCGAAAGGGAGAGCCAATTCGGCTCTCTCTTTGGTTTGCGAGCACGTCACGGATCAGGTTTTGTATCAGGGCACGACTTTACTCGTGCCGAAAAGGTTCACAAAAGAGCGGGGCTTTAGCCACTGACACATGCACTTCGACAGCCACCACGCACGGCTCGGCTAATGCCCGTGCGGCCAGCACCGCCCGCCGCGTAGGCGCCGCCGGAGGCGAACTTCAATGCGCGAGCATCCTCGGCATGTAGAAGTCGAAGAACTGCTCTGGATCAGACTTCAAACACACATTCACATTCGGCGTCCCCGCCTCCGGAATCGTGTTTCCCTTGTCATCCACGCGAATCCGCATCGGAGTCGTCCGGCACAGTCCCGGATCGATCGCGTACCCCACCGCCATGGGGTCGAAGAGCGTGGGCGTCAACTGTCCCCACTCGGGATACAGCAGCGTAAGCTGGTCCGTCACCGGCGACCCATGCCGGAAAAGCTCTTCGCGCTTCACCTCATCCAGCTTCAGTTGCGTCGCATCCAGCGGCATCATGTACACCGGAACCCCCGACGCAAGCAGCTTCCGCGCCCCCGCCACATCGTTCAGCACATTCCACTCCGGCATCGGCCCCGGCAGCTTCGTGTAGCTGTTCACGCCGTAGCTTGCATACCCCACGTGGATTGACCCGCCCATCACCACCACGCACTTCAGCTTGGCAAACGTCGCCGGGTCCTTGTCGATCATCGCCTCGATATTCACGAACGGCCCAATTCCGATCAGCGTAATCTGCCCCGGATACTTCCGTATCAGCGCCAGCGTCGCATCCACCGCATCCCGCTTCGGAACATCGCTCGCCGGAACACGCTCCGCATACCGCGCCTGCGTAAACGTCCCATGCCGCGTCGTCGGCACGCCCACCGCCACCGGAATCTCCCCGTGCCCCGTCGCCTTCAGATACCGCACCAGCAGCCGCGCCCGCAGTGCCGTATCGCCAAAGTCCGAGTTCACCTGCAGAATCTTCAGCTCCGGGCTCTCCAGCGCCAGCCCCAGTGCAAACGCATCGTCAATGTCATCGCCAATGTCCGTATCGAGGATGACCTTCTGCGGCACAACCTGCGCCGTCTGCGCATGCGCCCACACATGCCCTGCCGGCCCGAACAAAAGAACACAAACCAGAATTCCCATCAGATATTTCATGCGCATACACTCTACACGATATGTGCCCAGCTGTACCGGATGCCCTCGACACTCCGGGCATCGCAGGGAACCTTGCATTCCCTCAGCCCGTATCACCTAATGTCTCTACCCTCGTCTTTATCTCTACCCCTTAGCAGGAGCACCACATGAGCGACCTCTGGAATGACATCAAGCACTCCCTGCGCATGTTCGCCAGCAATCCCGGCTTCACCTTCGCCGCCGTCGCCGCTCTCGCGCTCGGCATCGGAGCCAACACCGCCATCTTCTCCGTCGTAAACACCGTCTTGCTCAAGCCCCTCACCTACCCTGACGCCAGCCGCATCGTCATGCTCCTGCACACCTCGCCCCAGGGCAGTGGTGGCGCCGCCAATGTTCCCGAGTTCCACACCTGGCTGCAGCAATCGAACGTCCTGTACGACGTCGCCGCCTACGACTTCGGCGGCCCCGGCTTCAACATCACCGGCGACCGTCCCGAGCAGGTGCATGGAATCCACGTCACTCAGCGCTACTTCGCGCTCTTCGGCGCGCCCGTCATCCTCGGCCGCACCTTCACTCCGCAGGAAGACAGCCCCAACGGCGGCCACAATGTCGTTATCAGCTATGGCCTCTGGCAGCGCCGCTTCGGAGGCGACCCCAACATCGTCGGCAAATCCGTCTCCCTCGGCAATGAGCCTTACACCATCCTCGGCGTCATCGGAAAATCCTTCGAAACCGATCCCCAGGCAGACATCTGGCTACCCTTCCAGTTCGAGCCCAACAGCACCGACCAGGGCCACTACTTCCTCGTCGCCGGCCGCCTCAAGCCCGGAGTCACACTCGCCCAGGCCAACGCCCAGCTCAAAGTCGCCGCCGATCAGTTCCGCCGCCGCTATCCCGACGACCTCGACCCCAAGGAAAGCTTCGGCGTCAAGCCACTCCGCGACACCATCGTAAGCGACGTGCGCTCCTCGCTCTTCGTCCTCATCGGAGCCGTCGCCTTCGTCCTCCTCATCGCCTGCGCCAACGTCGCCAACCTGCTCCTCGTCCGCGCCACCGGCCGCAAGCGTGAGTTCGCCATCCGCTCCGCCATGGGCGCGGGCCGCGCCCGCATCATCCGCCAGTTGCTTACGGAGAGCGTCTTGCTCTCCTTTGCCGGGGGCGTCCTCGGACTCATCCTCGGCTTCGTCGGCGTCCGCGCCCTGCTCGCCATCAATCCCGGCAACATACCGCGCATCGGTGAACACGGTGCCGCCGTCGGCATCGACCCCCACGTCCTGCTCTTCACCCTCGGCGTCTCCATCCTCACCGGAATCCTCTTCGGCCTCGTCCCTGCCATTGGAGCCGCGCGCCCCGACCTCAACTCCACGCTCAAGGAGAGCAGCAACCGCTCCGGCACCGGATTCCGCCAGAGCAAGGGCCGCTCCCTGCTCGTCGTCAGCGAAGTCTCCCTCGCCCTCATCCTGCTCATTGGAGCCGCCCTTCTCATCCGCACCTACGTCGCCCTGCGCAACGTCAACCCCGGCTTCAACCCGCACAATGTTCTCACCATGGAAATGTCCCTCACCGGACCCAGGTACCAGAAAACCGCCGGAGTCGCCCAACTCATCCGCGACGCGCGCGAGCGCCTCAACGCCATTCCTGGCGTCGAAGCCTCCGCCTCAAGCTGCTGTCTCCCACTCGAAGGCGGCTTCGGCCTGCCCTTCAACGTCGTCGGACGACCCACAGGCAAAAGCCCCTACACCGGCGGAGCCGGCTGGATGAGCGCTTCCCCCGGCTACTTCGCCGTCTTCAAAATCCCCATCCTGCAAGGCCGCGCCTTCACCCCACAGGACACCACCGGAGCGCCCGGCGTCGTCCTCATCAACGAGGCCATGGCCAAACACTACTGGCCCGAACAAAATCCCGTAGGCCAGCAGATCATCATCGGCAAAGGCGTCGGCCCTGAATTCAACGAGCCCGCGCGCCAGATCATCGGCGTCGTCGGCAGCATCCGTGACGGCGGACTCGACCGTGACCCGCGCCCGCTCATGATCGTTCCCACGTCTCAGGTCAACGATGGTGTCATCGCGCTCAACAACCGCATCGGCCCAATGGCTTGGCTCGTCCGCACACACGGCGACCCACATCAGTACATCTCCGCCATTACCGAACAGCTCCGTCAGGCCAGCGGAGGCTTCCCTGTCGCCCGCGTCCGCACCATGGACGAGGTCGTCATTCACTCCACCGCGCGCCAGGACTTCAACATGCTCCTGCTCACCATCTTCGGAGCCACCGCCCTCATCCTCGCCGCCATCGGCATCTACGGCCTCATGGCCTACTCCGTCCAGCAGCGCACGCAGGAGATGGGCATCCGCATGGCACTCGGAGCCGACCGCATCCGCATCCGCAACCTCGTCGTCCGCCAGGGAATGCTCCTCGCCATCATCGGCGTCGTCATCGGAACCGGCGCCGCCTTCGGCCTCGCCCGATTCCTCACCAGCTTCCTCTACGGAGTCAAAGCCTGGGACCCGCTCGTCTTCATCTCCGTCCCCATCATCCTCGCCACCGTCGCCCTCTTCGCCACATGGATCCCCGCCCAGCGCGCCTCCAAACTCGACCCCATGGCCGCCCTAAGAGTCGAATAAGCTCTGAACGCGCAGATATAAGTCACACAAGTGATGATTGTGTATACGTTGCCGCGGACTTGGATGTGGGATTGATGAGATGGGTTCAGCTACGCAGGACATCCTCTACCGGGTCTCTGCAGCAGGAAGGTGACTGCCAAATGCAAGTGGTATTTGGCGCGCAGGGATGGGAGGTTTCTCTCCCATCCCTGCGCGCCCCAAGGCCCGTGCGGCAAGCACCGCCCGCCGCGCAGGCGCCGCCGGAGGCATTCTAAGCTAGCCACAGTCCTACCAAACCCGGCACGTATGCGCCGGCATCATGGGATCGCCGACTTTGCAGCCGAATGCTTTGCCCATCTGCGGCATGTTCTGCACCACGCCATTGGCGCGAATCCGGTCCGGTGAGTGGGGATCGGTCTGGACAAGAAGCCGGGTCAGTGCCGGACGCATCTCCCCGCACCAGTCCTGACCGAATGCGAGGAAGAACTCCTGGATCGGCGTGTAGCCGTACTTGTCCTTCTTCTTCAGGTCAATCCCCTTGCGGTGCGCGTCCGCCAGAAACGCCATATACGCCAGCCGAATCCCGCCGTTGTCGGCAATATTCTCGCCTTCCGTCAGCTTCCCGTTGACCTTTAGCTTGCCTACCGCCGTAAAGTTGCCATACTCGTTCACAATGCACGACGCCTGCTGCTTGTAGTTCTTCGCGTCTGCCGGAGTCCACCATTCGACCATGTTGCCGTGCCCGTCAAACAGCCGCCCCTGGTCGTCAAACCCGTGCGTCAACTCATGCCCTACCGTCGCGCCGATATGCCCATAGTTCTCCGCGTCGGTTGACTTCGCGTTGTATTCCGGAGACTGCAAATAACCCGCCGGGAAGTTAATGTCATTCATGCTCGGGTTGTAGTACGCGTTCACCGTTTGCGGAGACATCCCCCACTCATCCCGGTTCACCGGCTTCCCAATCTTGTTCAGTTCGCGGTGGTTCTCAAACTCCGCCGCGCGCAGCGCATCGCCCACTGCGTCTCCGCGCACAATCGTCAGCTTTGAGTAGTCGCGGAAGCGGTTCGGGTATCCGATCTTGTCCCGCACCATGTGCAGCTTGGCCTCCGCCTTGGTCTTCGTCTCCGCGCTCATCCAGCTCACGTCATGAATGTTCTCGCCCATCGCCGCTTCAATGTCGTGGACCATCTTCACCATGTACGCCCGCTGTTCCGGCGTAAAGTTCTTCTCTACATACACCTTGCCCACGGCCATGCCCACCGCGCCGTTCGTTGCGGACACGCAACGCTTCCAGCGCACCGGCTGTACCTTGTCGCCTTCCAGGTAGCGCCCGTAGAAGTTGAACCTCGCCTCATCCATCGCCTTCGGCAGCGTCCAGCTGGGCATCGCATGGATGTACTGCCACTTCAAATACGTCTTGATCGTCGCCAGATCCGTCGACGCGATCAGCGCCTGCATACCCTTGAAGAAATCCGGGTTGGTTACGTTCAGCGATGTCACCTTGGGCGTATTCGTCAGCTTAATCAGCTCCGTCCAGTCAATCACCGGAGCCAGCTTGCTCAGCTCCGCCACCGTCATGATGTGGTAAACCTTCTTCGGGTCGCGCCGCTCCGTCACGCTCATTGAAATCTTGGCCAGCGCCGTCTCAAACTTCAGAATCGTCTTCGCGTCGCTCTCCGCCTTCGCCTCCGGCTCGCCCGCCAAATGCAGCATCGTCGCCGCATACTGCTCGTACTTTTGCCGCGCCTCCACCGAGTGCGGATCGGTCCGCAGATAATACCCCCGCTCCGGTAACCCCAGCCCACCCTGGTCCACCACCGCAATCTGGTCCTGCGCGTTTTTGAAGTCCTGCTGCTCCCCATACCCGAAAAACGCGCCCACATTCGTCATCTGGAATTGCGCCAGCAGCGGCGTCAGGTCCTGCTTGCTCTTCAGGTCCGCTATCCGCCTCAGCTCCGGCTCCAGCGGCTTCAGACCATTCGCATAAATCTTCTGCGTGTCCATGCACGTCGCATAGTAGTCGCCGATCTTCTGCTCGTCCGGAGTCCGCGACGCGCTGTCCACCGCCGCCTGCTCCAGCAAATGGTGGACCACCGCCTGCGTATGCACATAGATCAGAATGTACGGCGCAATCATCGGCAGGTCCGCCGGAATCGGATTGTGCTTCAGAAAGTTCCCGCACGCATACTGATAAAAATTTGTGCAGGGGTTAACACTCGTGTCCATCCACTGCGTATCCAGCCCTGGAGGCAGCGGCTTCGGCGCCTCCGCGCCCGCTGTCTTCTTCGCCTGTGCCTGCGCCAAACCCGCGCCCGCTCCCGGCAGCATCACTGCCATCAAACCAGCCACAACAATACAGCTCAGCTTCTTCATCGCTCTCCCTCGCAGATTTCGCGCAACTGCTCAATATACGACATCTTTACCTCTTCCGTTCATTAACCCAGCCACCACCCGGGTGCAATTCTTGCCGCAGCTTCATCGCGGCAAGGGTGGGACCGATCGACTCTCCATGAAGAAGTGCCATCCCGACCGTAGCGATACGGATTGAGAAGATCCCTCGCGATTTCCTCTTGACAATCTCGAAAATTGTATTACTGTATTAATACAAATGAACCACGCCGCATCAATCCGCGACCAACGGGAGCGTCCACGCGAACAGGTCCTCGTTCGCGGGGTGGAACGGGAGCGACCACGCGAAGCCATCGCCTGGACGGCCAGCCCATGATCGTCAGAGTCCATCCCGCCTCCGGTGTCCCCATCTATCTCCAGATAGAGTCGCAGATCAAGCACGCCATCGCCGCCCAGGCCATCCGCCAAGACGATTCCCTCCCGCCCGTGCGCAAGCTCGCCGCCGAAATTCGCGTCAATCCCAACACCGTCGCCCGCGCCTATCAAAACCTCGAACGCGACGGCGTCATCCGCACCGTGCAGGGCGGCGGCTGCTACGTCAACGGACAGGCCCCGCGCCTCCTCAAGCCCGAGAAAGTCCGCCGCCTCAAACCCCTCGCCATGCAGCTCGCCGTCGAGGCCCGCCAGCTCATGCTCCCCCGCGAAGAAGCCATCCGCCTCCTCGACGAGTCCTTCAACCAGTTGGAGAGGCAGTCTTGAACTACAGGAAAACACCATGACCGATCTCGCCATTCAAACCCACGCCCTCTCCAAACACTACGGCCCGCTCGCCGCCCTCGACCGCGTCAACATGCACGTCGAGCGCGGCTCCGTCTACGGCTTTCTCGGCCGCAACGGAGCCGGCAAAACCACCACCCTACGCATCCTCGCCGGACTCGCTCCCGCCACCGGCGGCTCCGCGCACGTCCTCGGATTCGAGGCCGGTCGCGACAACATCGCCATCCTCCAGCGCACCGGATTCGTGATTGACAAAATGCTGCTCCCCTATATGACGGGCCGCGAGCTGCTCCGTTTCAACAAAGGCTTCTTCCCCACCTGGTCAGACACCGTCGCCCGCCGCTACGCCGAGGCCCTCGAAATCCCCATGGACCGCAAGTTCAAAAAGCTCTCCCACGGCAACAAAACCAAGCTCTGCCTGCTGCTCGCCCTCGCGCAAAGCCCCGAACTGCTCGTCCTCGACGAACCCACCTCCAGCCTCGACCCGCTCGTCACCGACCAGCTCCTCCGCGTTCTCGTCGAAGACTTCGCCAACGACGGCCGCACCATCCTCATGTCCTCGCATCATCTCTCTGAGGTCGAAAAAATCGCCGACTGGGTCGGCATCCTCGACCACGGCCGCCTTCTGCTGGAGGCCCGCCTCGACGACATCCGCGCCCGCTACCGCCGCATCCGCGTCGCCGGAGAACAGATGCCAGCGACCTCGCCCGAAATCCTCACCGCCAGCGCCTCCGAGGGCGTCACCGAATACGTCCTCTGCGCCGGAGAAGATCAGTTCCTCGCCGACCTCCGCAACAACGGAGCCAACATCCTCGAAGTCCTACCCATGAACCTGTCTGAAATATTCGTCGAGCTGGTAGGAAAGGAGAAAAACCATGTACCTGTCGAAACTCTGGCGTGAAGGCCGCCTCCTCACCATCATCGCCGCGGTCGCTCTCCTGCTCATGTCCGCCGGCATCCTCCGCTTCAATTACTTCCTCACCTCCGTCAAAATGCACCACCCCGACCCGCACCAGTTCTACGGCGGCGTCGCCGCGTTCCTCATCGGACTCCTCTACTCCGAGTCCATCCTCGTCTCCTTCTGGGGTTGGCTCTCCGCAAGCATTGGCGTCGGCAAAAACCTCGGCGAAGACAGCGGCTCCTACCTGCTCACCCGCCCGCGCACCCGCGCCTGGTTCCTTTGGAGCGACTGGGGCTACACCATGGCCCAGATCGCCATCATCATCGCCGTCACCAACCTCATCTTCCTTCTCTCCATCGACCACGTATTCGCGCTCATGCACGCGCCCGCCGTCATCCCCATCGATGCCGGCTCCGCGACCATCTCCATCGCCTTCCCCATGTTTCTCATCAGCATCGCCGTGCTGCTCGCCGCCGGACTCATCTACGGACTCTCCTACTGCTCCACCATCCTCATCCAGCGCACCTCCGGAGTCATGCTCGGCGCCGGCATCCTGCTCGGCTACTTCATCCTTCGTGGCATCCTGCACCATTACTCCCCGGTCATTCACCTGCCCAACCTGGTCATGAACATCTTCGCCTTCGGCCAACACACAGGACCACATCTGGCCGGCAGCCTCGCAGCCAGCATCGCCGCCCGCACGGCCGTCGTGCTCGCCTTCCCCTTCGCCGCCCAGCTCCTCCTCAACCGCGCCGAAATCTAATCCTGAATGGGGTGCATCCCAGCCACCACCGGGGGTGCCCCATCCTTGCCGCAGCTTCATCGCGGCAAGGATGGGACTGATCGGCTCTCGAATGGATCGTCTGGTTGACTGTATCCCTGCGACCAACGGGAGCAGCCACATGCGCTCACACCAGGATGGCGGCGAAGCCGCGTGTGCCCGTGCGGCGAGCACCTAAGACCAGTAAGACCGGTCCAGCGTCCGGTACTGGATCGCCTCCGCGATATGCGGAACCGTAATCCCCGCCGCGCCTTCCAGGTCCGCAATCGTCCGCGCCACCTTCAAGATCCGGTCGTGTGCCCTGGCCGTCAGGCCCTGCTGCTGCATCGCGCGCTCCAGCAGCTTCTCCGCGTCTGCCCCCAGCTCGCAGAACGTCCTGATCTGCCGCGTCCCCATCTGCGCATTTGAGTAGACCTTCTCCCTGGCGCTCGCAAACCGCTCCCGCTGCAATCCCCGCGCCTTCAGCACCCGCCCGCGAATCGCCGCCGAGCTCTCACTCGCCGCGCCGCTCCGCAACTCGCGATACTGCACCGCCGGAACCTCAATGTGAATATCAATCCGGTCCAGCAGCGGCCCGCTCACCTTCGCCACATACCGCTGAATCAGCGGCGGCGTGCAGTGGCACTCCCGCGACTTGTCATTGAAATACCCGCACGGGCACGGATTCATCGCAGCCGCCAGCATAAAAGCTGAAGGAAAGCTCAGCGACATCGACGCTCGCGCAATCGTCACGCTCCGGTCCTCCAGCGGCTGCCGCATTACCTCCAGCACATTCCGCGGAAACTCCGGCAGCTCATCCAGAAACAGCACCCCATTGTGCGCCAGAGAAACTTCGCCCGGCCGCGGAACCGCCCCGCCGCCAATCAGCCCCGCATCGCTGATCGTATGGTGCGGCGACCGAAACGGCCGCTGCGTCACCAGCCCTGCCTCCGCATCCAGCACCCCCGCCACCGAGTGAATTTTCGTCGTCTCCAGCGCCTCTTCAAAACTCAGCGGAGCCAGAATCGACGGCAGCCGCTTCGCCAGCATCGTCTTCCCCGACCCCGGCGGCCCAATCATCAATATGTTGTGTCCGCCCGCCGCCGCAACTTCCAGCGCGCGCTTCGCCGTCTGCTGCCCGCGCACATCCGCAAAGTCCAGCGCAAAGTGCTGCTCCGCCTCCAGCACCTGCTCCGCCTCCACGCGAAATGGCGGAACATGAATCCCGCCATTCCCCGCCGCGTTCAGCAGTTCCCTCACCTCAATCAGCGAGCCCACCGGATACACATTCACGCCCTCAACCACCGCCGCCTCGCGCGCATTCGCCTTCGGAATCACCAGGTTCTTGATCCCTCGCTCACGCGCCGCCACCGCCACCGGCAGCATGCCCGGAACCGCCCTCAGCCCTCCATCCAGCCCCAGCTCGCCCACCAGCAAAAACTGGCTCAGGTCCCGCAGCTCCAGCGCCCCATACGCGCCCAGTATCCCCACCGCCATCGGCAAATCAAACCCCGACCCTTCCTTCTTCAAATCCGCCGGAGCCAGATTGATCGTGATGTCTGTCGGCGGAAGATCGAATCCCGAGTTCTTGATCGCCGCCCGCACCCGGTCGCGGCTCTCCCGCACCGCCGCATCCGGTAGCCCCACCGTATGGAAGTGCTCCTGCTCCGACTTACGCCCGGAAAAATCCACCTCAACATCAATGATGTTTGCGTCAATGCCGTACACCGCGGCGCTCAGGACTTTAAAAAGCATAAGGAGAAATAAGCAGAGCCTGGAACTGGCTGGGTATGTGGTTTGTATCAGGGCACGGCTTTAGCCGTGCCTTAGAGGACCGTATTTACTGGGGGCTTTAAACCCCTGAGAAACACTCTTGAACTCGCGCATTCACGTTTATCCAATTATTCCCGGTGAAATTCAGCCGCAAGGTCTTGGAAGATTGCCTGAAGTATAGGGCTCAGCCCCCGCGCTTCACCGCAGGAAACCGCCTCCGCCCTCAATCACGCACATGCCCTAAGTAACGTTGCCACGGCGAAACAATACCAACCGCATTCCCATCGAAACCACCTCACCGCCTCCATACGGCGTTCCACCATCCGGCCCGCATCAGAACCCGATACATATTGGCTCTATTCATTGGAGAAAAACCATGGCTGTAATGTTGCAGGCGTTCTACTGGGATGCGCCCCCTAAGGAAGATAAGCGCGGTGAGTGGTGGAACCATCTTGCCGAAACCGTCCCGCAGCTCGCCGCCTCCGGCTTCAATGCCCTCTGGCTTCCACCGTTCTGCAAAGCCGCCAGCCCTGTTTCCAACGGCTACGACCCCTATGACTACTTCGATCTCGGCGACTTCGACCAAAAGGGCTCCGTTAAAACCCTCTATGGCAACCGCACCGAGCTTGAAAACCTCATCCAGGTCATCCACAAACACGGCATGGGAGCCATCGCCGACATGGTCATCAATCACAACTCCGGCGGCGACGAAGAAGAATCCAATCCCCTCGACGGCCAGAAGCGCTGGACCAGGTTCAAACCCAAAAGCGGAAAGTTCCCCCGCGACTGGAACTGCTTCCACCCCAGCCGCTACGAGCGCGTCATGATCGAAGGCGAAAACTTCGCCGGCTTTCCTCACCTCTGCCATCGCAACCCGCGGGTCTACGATGCCATGTTCGAGTACGCGCGCATGGCCATCGAAGAGCTGGACTTCGACGGCTTCCGATTCGACTTCGTCAAGGGATTCGGCGCCTGGATGATCGGCCTCCTCGCCAAGTACCAGTACCAGAAAAAGGACGGCCGCGAATTCTTCCCCTTCGTCGTCGGCGAATACTGGTCGGGACCCGAAGACATCGACGAATGGCTCGACGAGGTGCTCACCGTAACCGATCAACAGATTGCCGCCTTCGACTTTCCGCTCCGCTACAAACTCAAGGATGTCTGCGACACCCCCAGCTACGACCTCCGCAACCTCACCGACGGCGGCTCCGTGTCCGCCGGACGCCCCTTCAACGCCGTCACCTTTGTCGAAAACCACGACATGCGCGGCAACCAGATCGTCAACGACAAAATGCTCGGCTACTCCTTCATCCTCACCGGAGACGGCTACCCCTGCATCTTCTGGTATGACTACTTCAACTGCAAACTCGCGCGCCCCAACACCCCCAATGGCATCGATGCACTCATTGACGCCCATCACCGCTACGCAGGCGGCCAGTCCCGCATCCTCCACGCCGACCCCGACCTCTACGTCATGCAGCGCGAAGGCGCCGAGGGCCAGTCCGGCCTCATCTACGTCCTCAACAATCTCGGCGATCAGTGGAGCGGCACGTCCGTCAAAACCCGCTGGCCAAACCAGATCTTCAAACCTGTCGCATGGGACGGTCACGACATCGCCCACCCCGACCAGCGCACAACCGACGAAGACGGCAATGCCGAGTTCCCCGCCCCTCCGCGTGGATACTGCGTCTACGTGCCCGTCTGCGAATAGCGCAAAAAACGGAAGCACGCTGGAAGAGTCGGCTCATGCCACTCGCCCAGCGTGCCTCACTGCCTCCGCGCGGATTCTCTAGATCACGCGCAACAGCAGCAGAACGACCACGATCAGCAGAATCACGCTGATTCCGCCGCCGCCGTAGTACCCGACTCCAGGGCCCATCCTATAACCGCCAAATCCAAACAACAGCACCAAAATGATCAGGATAATTAAAAGCATAGGTTCTCCTTCGGGCCATACCCGTCTTGTTTTGCGTCTTCTTCTGTACCGTTGAATTGCCGTGTGAATAGAAGAGGAAGACACAACTCCGCCCCTGCACTGCACCGGGCATCGGGCACATCTGCAAATCGGATGGGTTTCCGGGCGCAAATGTTGTTTGCTGCCCCAGCGAAATAATTCCGCAATCCCCTGCAACACTTGCCCGGTCCCTCGCTCCCTCCGCCCGCGCCGCGTTAGCCTTCCTCCAGCACTTGCTAAATCCAGCCCACTCGAGTGAGCACGAGAAACGGATAGGCAAGCAACAGCCGAGTCCTCGCCACCCCGCACTCCGCCGGAAACTCCACAGAAATTAAAGAACCGTCCTAAAACAGATCCGAGTGCGTCCCCGTCCGAACCAGGTAAAGTTCATCATTCTCAATTTTGTAAAGCAACAGCCAGTCCGGCTCGATATGACAATCTCTGAAATGCTTCCACTCTCCGCTCAGCGGATGGTCTTTGTACCGCGCCGGCAACGCCTTGCCCTCCGCCAGCAGCAAAATCAGCTCACGCAGCTTCGTCGTGTCCCTGCCGCGCTTCTCGGCCTTCTTCACATCCCGCTTGAACTGCGTGCCGAGAATAATCTCCCGCATTTCAGATCCCCAGATCCTTCAACGCCGCCTTAGCCGTAGGCAACCGCTTGCCCCGCTTCCTGTCCGCCGCCTGCATCGCCTTCACCGTCGTCGCATTCGGCACCCGAACCTCAAACGGCAGCGCCTTCTCCTCCGCCACTCGAATCAGCATCATCCGCACCGCGTCCGAAACTGAAATCCCCATCTTCTCCAGCGTGGCCGCTGCCTTCTCCTTTACCTTCTCGTCCACCCGTACATGCACCATCGTCGTCGTCGCCATAAATTCCTCTTGAGATACAATGTATCTCATTTGATCCGGCGCGCCAAAACCCCTCGATTCGCCGTACACTACTCTGTGCAAACCAGCCTCTTCGACCTCTATAAAGTCGGCATCGGACCCTCCAGTTCCCACACCATGGGACCCATGCGAGCCGCCCGCGGCTTCGCGCAGTCCCTTGCCGACTCCGGCCTGCTCGACCGCACCGCCCGCGTCTGCGCCGAACTTTACGGCTCGCTCGCCCTCACCGGCATCGGACACGGCACCGACCGCGCCGTCCTGCTCGGCCTCAGCGGAGAAGCCGCCGCCACCATCGATCCCGCCACCATCGACGCCAAGCTCGCCACCATCCGCGCCTCGCACTCGCTCCCGCTCCACCGCGTCCGCGTCATCCCCTTCAATGAGTCCACCGACCTCGTCTTCCACCGCGACCAAATGCTCCCACCCGGCGCGCAAACCCACCACCCCAACGGCATCCGCTTTACCGCCTTCACCACCAGCGGAAAAACTCTCTCCACCGCCACCTTCTTCTCCATCGGCGGAGGCTTCATCCTCGCCGACGGTGAAGACATCACCCCCGCCACCCGCGCCGTCAACTCCCCCGGCCCCGAAGTCGCCACCACCCCCTACCCGTTCCACAGCGCCGCCAGCCTGCTCGCCACCGCCGCGCAATACCATCTCGCCGTCTGGCAGGTCATGCTTGAGAACGAGTGCGCCCTCAAGCCCTACGCCGCCGATCCTGAATTCGAAGTCCGCTCCGGCGTCGCCCATCTCTGGCAGGTCATGCAGGACTGCATCGAACGCGGCATCGCCACCGAGGGCATCCTCCCCGGCGGACTCAACGTGCGCCGCCGTGCCCCGCGCCTCGCCGCGCGCCTCCGCGATAAAGAAAATCCGCAAAATTCAAATCAAGACCCGCTCGCCCCGCTCGACTGGGTCACCGTCTACGCCATGGCCGTCAATGAGGAGAACGCCGCCGGAGGCCGCGTCGTCACCGCACCCACCAACGGAGCCGCCGGGGTCATCCCCGCCGTAGCGCGCTACTACCAGACCTTCCTCCCCAACGCCAACGAAGAGGGCCTACTCCGCTACTTCCTCACCTCCGCCGCTATCGGCATCCTCTATAAGGAGAACGCCTCCATCAGCGGAGCCGAAGTCGGATGCCAGGGAGAAGTCGGCGTCGCCTGCTCCATGGCTGCCGGAGGACTCGCCGCCGCCCTCAACGGAACCAATGGACAAATCGAGCACGCCGCCGAAATCGGGATGGAGCACAACCTGGGAATGACCTGCGACCCCATCGGCGGCCTCGTTCAAATCCCCTGCATCGAGCGCAACGCCATGGGCGCCGTCAAAGCCGTACACGCCTGCCGCATCGCCATGAGCGAAACCGACGAGCACAAAGTCTCCCTCGACCAGGTCATCCAAACCATGTACCAAACCGGCCTCGACATGCAATCCCGCTACAAGGAAACATCGTTGGCCGGCCTCGCATTGAACATCATCGAATGCTAGGAACTTGTTGAAATAGGTACCTTTGTGCGACGGAGATCTGATGGCATTCGTCTAACAGGTATGCGTGGAGATGAGCGGATTCAGGACGGGATGTTCAGCTATGTTTCATTGGAGCAGCGAG
>Ga0307373_10001860_pt1 | contig 38981 bp, 38 predicted proteins | sample OX2MG_FD_202534 | JGI IMG/M metagenome (GOLD analysis project Ga0307373, IMG submission 202534) | Soil microbial communities from Risofladan, Vaasa, Finland - OX-2 | ecosystem: Environmental > Terrestrial > Soil > Coastal area > Acid sulfate soil | place: Finland: Risofladan, Vaasa | collected...
GAAGGTGTACGCCGCTTACCGTGCTGCTCTGGAGCACACGACGGGGCCCACGGTCGTCCTGGCCAAGACGGTCAAGGGCTGGGCCCTCGGCCCCGACGTCGAAGCGCGCAACGCCACCCATCAGATCAAGAAGCTGACCGAGACCGAGCTCAAGACCTTCCGGGACCGCCTCGAACTGCCGATCTCTGACAGTGCCCTGGCCGACGACCTGCCGCCCTACGCCCACCCGGGGTTCGAATCAGAGGAGTATCGCTATCTCACCGAGCGGCGCCGATCCCTTGGCGGCCCGGTGCCCGCTCGCGGGAGCAGCCGAGGCAGCCTCGCGCTCCCCGAGGACCGGGTCTGGCAGGAGTTGCTCGCCGGGACCGGGCCCAAGGTTGCCGCCTCAACTACCGGTGCGTTCACCCGACTTCTTCGCGCCTTCGTGCGCGATCCCCACATCGGGCGGCGAGTCGTGCCGATCGTGCCCGACGAGGCGCGGACGTTCGGGATCGACGGCCTCTTCCGCCAGATCGGCATCTACCAGCCCGGAGGCCAGCGCTACGAGCCGGTCGACGCCGGGCTGCTGCTGTCCTACACCGAGGCAGCCGACGGCCAGATCCTCGAAGAGGGGATCACGGAGGCCGGTGCGATGGCCTCGACGCTGGCCGCGGGCACCTCCTATGCGACCTTGGGCGAGGCAATGGTGCCGTTCTTCGTCCACTACTCGATGTTCGGCTTCCACCGGGCGGCCGACCTGCTGTGGGCGTTCGGTGACGCCCGTGGGCGGGGGTTCGTGCTGGCGGCCACGGCAGGGCGCACCACCTTGCAGGGCGAGGGCCTGCAGCACTGCGACGGTCAGAGCCTGCTGTACGCGTCGGTGCACCCGTCGTGCCGGGCGTATGACCCGGCGTTCGCCTACGAGGTCGCGGTGATCGTGCGCGCTGGGCTGGCCGCCATGTACGGACCCGATCCCCAAGACGTCTTCTACTACCTCACCCTCTACAACGAGAGCTATCCGATGCCGACCATGCCCGCAGGCGTCGAAGAAGGCATCCTCGCCGGGCTGTACCGCTACGCCGCGGGCCCCGACGGCGCCAGGCACCGAGCCCGAATCCTGGCCAGTGGGCCGGCGGTTCTCACCGCGCTCGAAGCCCAGGCGGTGCTCGCCGAGCGCTACGACGTCTCGGCGGAGGTGTGGAGCGCGACGAGCTACAAGGCGCTGCGCGAAGACGCGCTCGCCACCGAGCGCTGGAACCGGCTCCACCCGGTTGAGCCGCCCCGCAGCCCCTACGTCGCGAGAGCACTGGAGGGCGACTGTCCCGTCGTGGCAGTCACGGACTTCACCACCCTCGTGCCCGACCAGGTGGCGCGTTGGGTACCTCCGCCCTACGTGGTGCTCGGAACCGATGGCTTTGGCCTCTCCGACACCCGAAGTGCGCTACGCCGCCACTTCGAAGTAGACGCTGCCCATGTGACCCTCGCCGTGCTCGCTGCCCTGGCCCGCTCCGGCGCCCTCGATCCCTCGGTGGCCGGTGCCGCGGTAGCCGAGCTCGGCATCGACGCCAACGCGGCGGACCCGCTGCTCGCATGACGAGTTCGGAGCGCGCGCAATGGCATGGTGCAGGCTCCGAGCAAGGCCCGTCTGAGCGCAGCCGGGAGGTGCGTCCATCTACTACTGTAGTTCTAGTAACCACCGGCTAAACTGTCGACCAGGAGAGACGGGGTTTCTGGCGGGGCGGCCCTGTCGAGTGCGAAGGAGGTCTCATGGCCGGTGAGGAGAGAACGCGATCAGAACGGCCCTCACATGAGCATCAGGTGACCGTCGACGAAGGCATGCGTCGCTGGTACGAGTCGTGTCCCTGCTGCATGAGTTCGGCCTACCCGGAGGTCAAACGGGCCCTCGACGAGGAACGTTGGGCCTCGGGTTGACCGCCTGAGAGAGGTGTGCCTCGATGACGAAGGGTGACCAAACGGCGGCAGTGCCACCGACGGCGCGGGGGAGGTTCACGTGACGAACCCGGCCACGCGTCTTCACGACGCGGGCCAGAGCCTGTGGCTCGACAGCATCAACCGGACGATGTTGTCCTCCGGTGCGTTGGCCCGCTACGTCGGCGAGCTGGCGGTGACCGGCCTCACCTCGAACCCGACCATCCTCGGCCACGCCATGGCGGCCAACCACGACTACGACGCGTCGCTGCGCCGCAGCATCGACGAAGGGATCATGGACCCTCAGGACCTCGTGTACGCGGTCGCCTTCGAGGATCTCGCAGCCGCCGCTGCGCTGTTCCGACCGGCTTGGGAGGAGACGGGCGGCATCGACGGCTACGTGTCGGTGGAGGTCCCGCCTGACCTCGCCTACGACGCGCCGGCCACCGCCGCGCTCGCCCGACGCCTGCACGACGAGGCGGGCTTTCCCAACCTGCTCGTCAAGATCCCTGGCACCCCCCAGGGCCTGACGGCGATGGAGGAGACGGTGGCCGCCGGCATCGGGGTGAACGTGACGCTGCTGTTCTCCGACGCCCAGTACCTCCAGACCGCCGAGGCCTATCTGCGGGCGCTTGAGCGTCGCCTGGCCGCCGGCCAAGGCGTCACGGTGCCGTCGGTGGCGTCAGTGTTCGTGTCCCGCTGGGACAAGGCCGCCGATCCGCTGCTCCCAAGGCCCCTGCATGCCACCCTCGGCCTGGCCATGGCCAAGAAGGTCTACGCCTCTTACTGCGCCATGCTCTCGAGCGAGCGCTGGCAGGCCCTGGCGGCGGCCGGAGCCCATCCCCAACGGGTGCTGTGGGCCTCGACCTCCGCCAAGGACCCGAGCCTCCCCGACTCGTATTACGTCGCCAGGCTCGCCGCGCCCGAGACCATCGACACCATGCCGGAGAAGACGCTGCTCGCCTTCGCCGACCACGGGACGTTCGGCGAGCTGCTCGGAGACGACGACGCCGCCGCGGAGAGAGCGGTGGCGGCGGTTGCGGCTGCGGGTGTCGACGTCGACGCGCTCGCCGAGTCGCTGCAGCGCCAGGGCGCCAGGGCGTTCAGTGCCGATTGGGCAGCGCTCGTCGACGCCATCGCCACCAAGGCAGCAACGATGAGAACTGGGGAGTAGACCGTGGCGATCCCGTCTCGCACGCTGTGGTGCCGTCTGCGGCGGTGGCACTCATCGGCGCGGATCAGCTTCACCGATGCGGTGCCGCTCCGGGCTGACCGGCGTGAGATGCGCCGGCGGCTGCGTTCGGCTGCCCGTACCACGCGTGCTGAGCGAAAGCGCCGGGTGACTGCGCGGCTGGAAGACCTCGCGATGCGTCGGGTACCGGTCGCCTCGGTCAGGCCCGGAGTGCTCGGAGACCAGCTTGTCGAGTTCGTCGACGGCACCCGCGTCTGGCTCGACGTCCGCGATGGCACGACCGCCATACGCCGCTTGGCCGCACGATCGTCGTGCCAGGACATCCATCTCGGCTGCGTCGAACCGTGCTTCCGGTCCTGCTGGTACCAGCTGCGCTTCTCCACCGTCGGCGAGACGGGTCCCATGGTGCTGGTCAGAGTGAAGCAGTTCGAGTCGGGGACGATGTGGCTGCGGTGGGTTCCCAGCCATCGGTGGCGTCGTCGTAACCATGAGCAAAGCCAGGGTTGAAACCTCTCCGGAGACGGCCGCGTCGGGCTCGGTGCAGGGAGGAGCTGACGGGGATGACCACCGAGCGAGCGGCCCGATCGCCGGGTCGGTGTGACCGGGTCTTGGTTGTTCTGGTGTAGACTGGAAAATCTGATTGGGAAGGAACCGTGATGGTGGAGCAGGAACTGCAGCAGGAGGCCCGGGCGCTCGGTGACCCGACGCGTCACCGCTTGTTCCGTTACATCGCCGACGCTCCCGACCCAGTCGGGGTCGCCGAGCTAACCGAGCTCGTCCGCTTGAACCACAACGCCGTCCGCCAGCACCTCGCGGTCTTGAAGGACGCCGGTCTGGTGACCGAGGAGGTCGAGGAGCGCTCCCGTCCGGGACGCCCTCGCCTGCTGTACCGGCTGCACCCCGAGGCGGCAGGGAGATGGGACACGCCTGGTGCGTACGCCTGGTTGGCGAGCCTGCTAAGCGACGCGGTGCGCCGCCGACTGGACCCGCGCCAGGTGGGCCGCCAAGACGGGCATCGTCGTGCCGCGGAGCTGACCGGTGCCGGCGAAGGGATCGATCTCTTGGAGGCCGAGATCGCTCGGCGTGGGTTCCGCCCGACGCGGATCGAGCGGGGACGCAGGGTCGAGTTCGTGCTCGGACGCTGCCCTTTCGCCGACGTGGCCGGATCGGATCCCGACACGGTGTGCCAGCTGCACCTTGGGCTAGCCGAGGGTCTGGCCGAAGGCCTCGGCGGTCTCGACGTCGAAGGGCTCGTGGCCAAAGACCCCCGTCGGGCTGGCTGTCGTCTGACCGTGCGACGCCAAGGCGCGACGGCCGGTGCCCGCTCCTGACTCGACCTGCGTGTACGGCGTCAGAAGCTCGCGCGGCGACCAGGGATTCATAGAGCCGCCAGGTACCCCTGGCTCGGAGGGCTCGAGGGTTTGGACCGTGACAGGACCCGACACCAGCTTCGCACCCTTCGAGCAGAGAGGAGTCCCACGATGCTGCACACCGAGTTGACCGGTCGGCTGGGCGTCGTGTTCCCCATCATCGGCGCACCCATGGGAGGCGTCGCCCATGGGCGTCTGGCCCGGGCGGTGACCGAGGGCGGTGGGCTCGGCATGATCGGCGTCGGTAGCACCGATGCAGCGGAGCTGATTGAACGGGAGGCGCCTGTGGCGAGCGACAGCGGGCGCCTCCCGTTCGGGATCGGGCTCATGGCCTGGGCGCTCGACCGCAACCCCGGCCTGCTCGACAAGGCCATCGACGCGCGGCCGGCGCTCGTGTCGGTGTCCTTCGGCTCGCCTGCCCCCTACGTTGACGCGCTCCACGAGGCCGGCATCGCGGTTGCGTCCCAGGTGCAAGACGTGGCCGGGGCCAGGGCCGCCGCCGAGGCTGGGGTTGACTTCGTCGTCGCCCAGGGGACCGACGCCGGCGGGCACACCGGGACCGTGGGCACGCTTCCGCTGCTGCAGCTCGTGCTCGACGCCGTCGACGTGCCCGTCATAGCTGCCGGGGGGATCGCGACTGCACGCGGGCTCGCCGCGGTGTTGGCGGCCGGGGCGGCCGGGGCGTGGGTGGGCACGTGCCTGCTCGCCTCCCCAGAGGCCACCACCAAACCCGAGGCGAGGGCCAAGGTGCTGGCGGCCCGGGAGACCGACACCGTCCTCACCCGGGTGTTCGACGTCGCCCAGGGCATCGCGTGGCCGGAGCGCTTCGCAGGGCGAGCCCTGCGCAACCGCTTCACCGACCGCTGGCACGGCCGGGAGGCCGAACTGGCCACCGACGCCGCGGCAGGAAGCGAGCTCGCTGCCGCCCGGGCCACCGCCAACTACGACATCGCCTACCTCTACGCAGGCCAGGCCGTAGGCCTGGTCCGAGCCTCACTCCCGGCCGCCGAAGTGGTCCGAGACCTCGGCGAGGGCGCGCTGGCCCTCCTGGATGAACAGCTAGGCCGGCTGCTGGGACGCGGTTCCAACGACGGGTTCGGATCACCGCACCCCGGCAGCTGACCGGTCCTCGGCAAGGTCAGCCGTATGCCGAGACCTCTACTTGTCGGGCTGGGGCGTGAGGCGCAGGTACGGCTTGAGCGTCCGGAACCCCTTGGGGAAGCGACTGCGCGCCTCGTCGTCGGAGAGGGCGGGCGAGATGATGACCTCGTCGCCGTCTTTCCAGTTCACCGGGGTGGACACCGCGTGGGCGCCGCTCAGCTGCAGCGCGTCGATCACCCGAAGGATCTCGTCGACATTACGCCCGACGTTGGCCGGGTAGGTGAGCGTGAGCTTCACCTTCTTGTCGGGGCCGATAACGAACACGGTTCGCACCGTGGCCGTCTCGATGGCCTTGGGGTGGATCATCCCGTACAGGTCGGCGACGGTACGGTCCTCGTCGCCTACGAGCGGGTAGTTGAGCCCCTGTCCCTGGGTCTCGGCGATGTCGTTCGACCAGCGCCGATGCGACTCCACGGGGTCGACGCTCACCCCGATCAACTTGGTGTTGCGCCTCGTGAATTCGTCCTTGCGACGGGCGAAGTCGCCGAGCTCGGTGGTGCACACCGGCGTGAAATCCGCCGGGTGCGAGAAGAGCAGCCCCCAGCCATCGCCGAGGTACTCGTGCAGACTGATCTCTCCCTCGGTCGTCTCGGCGGTGAAGTCAGGGGCGGTGTCACCCAATTGGATCGCCATATGTCCTCCTCTTGCCAGATTTTCTAGCTGCTGCTAGTATATCGGCTCGTGCGCACGATTGTCGACTTCCGTGGTCGGATTTCGGCTCAGTCTCCGGGCGCGTGGTGGCCGAAGCCGAGCCGTGTCGCGCCAAGATGGGACGATAAGGAGCCGTGATGGAGCACCCGGCAGTCTGCGGTGAGGTACAGGACGCCGATGGCGGTGATCCGGCCTGCTGGGCCCATCTCGTCTGCCCGGAGTGCGGTGCCGTCGAGACCGAGAGGCATCGTCGGGGTTGCCGCTACGAGCAAGCCGACGCCTCGGGCACCGGCCGAGCCACCGAGAGTTGACCGGGTACGTTCGGGCGCGTCAAGTGACCCGACTCATGGCACAAGGTCGGCTTTCAAGATCATGAGGGTCCTTTGGGAGCGTTTCTTCGTCGCACGAGACGGCCGTCAAGACGGTCACGATGGCCGGCGGCCCCGAAAGGGCCTTCAGCCCAGAATGGGGCGCCGTTGTCGGCGAAGGACTGCGCCGGCGAGCAAGTGCTCGACTGGGCCTTGTCACCCCCGTGGTGCCCCGCGAGGGTCTGCCTCGCCGATAGATAGGAGGAACGATGAGCACAGCGAAACAGGTTCCGGAGTCCTTCGACTGGGCTGGGGTCGTCGATTACGCGGCCCGCTACACCCACGAGGCTCCCGAGACTCAGTACGAGCTGCCGGGGGTCACCGAAGAGCTTCACCAGGCTCCCTGTCCGGCCGGCGGCGACCATGCGGGGGTGCCGGTTGCCGTCGTCCCCCTGTGGCATGCCATGGTGACCGCCCGGCTCAACATCCCGACTGGTGACCCTGCCGCCTTGCGCGCCGCGCAACACCGCCTTGAGGTCGCCCTCGCCGAGGTCGAACGCCTCTACCCGCTCTCGCCGGCCGGACTGTTGCCCCAGGTCGGCTGGGGCCTGCCGTACTTCGCCCGCTACCTGCCGCCATCGATGCTCGACACGCACTTACCCAGGTCGGCTCGGGAAGGAAGCGAGGGCGAACCGGTCCTGATCGAGGCGATCCGGTTCCCCCGCGACCCTGACGACCTGGTCGTCGAGCACAACGACGTGTGCTTCCACTTCAAGAGCGACTTCCGCCACCACGTCGACGAGGTGATCGCCGCCCTGTTCTCTCCCGGCGAGTCGATTCTGAACGGGATACCCGTGGAGAACGTGTCCATCGGGGATCTGGTCACCGTGACCTCGATCAGGCGGGGCTTCGCCGGGCGGGGCATGCCCCGCCGGGTCGGTACTGCCCTGGGCATCCCCGGCGCCGAGAACATTCCCGCCGGGGCCATGCTATTCATGGGATTCACCTCGAGCCACGTGCACGGGCTGGCGGCGGGCAACCTGGCCAGCTACGAGACGGTTCCCGGCTGGACGGACTGCACTCCCGGCGACTACATGGCCGGGGGGGCCAACATGCACGTGTCCCACATCGCCATCGAGCTCGAGCGGTGGTACTCGCTCGCCCACGCCGACCGGCTCCAGCGCATGTTCACCCCCCGGCGCACCGAGTCCGAGGAGATCCTGTCCCCGGACCAGTGCCCGGTCACCTCCACCTTCCGCACCGAGCGCGACGCCGACGTGGAACGGTTTGGCCTGGTCGGCCACAACGAGCAGATGCAGTTCCTCTCCCGGGTCGAGGACGACACCACCACCGCCTACGGCCAGGTGATCCCCCGGGGGACGACCTTCTTCCTGCGCCAGGACTTCGACACGACCGAGAACCCTTTCGAGTTCTGGGTCGATGGCCCAGTCAGCGCGCTGCCCAGAGCCGGGGTGCACTTCATCGGCATGGGCCCTTCCGCCCAGCACTTCCACCTGATGCGCCGGGAGATGGACAGTCCCGAACTGGCCGAGGCACACCACCTGCCCGATGAGAACGTCGGGTTCACCGATTTCTTGGTCAACACCCATCGGCAGAACTACTGCCTACCTCCCCGTGCACACCGCTGTTTCCCCATGGCCGAGCTCCTCTGACAAGGATTGCCCGCCGTGTCAGTCGGTCGATCACTCGCGGCGAGCGCCTTGAGACGCCACGCAACTCCTGCTTCCGTGCCTGCCTGGCAGTGATGTCTCGGACGATCGCCTCGATGTGGCCCACAGCCGTCCCCGTCGATGAAGAGCGCAGCGCTGAACTCGATCGACACCGTCTTGCCGTCCGAGGCGATGGCGTGCACTGCCAACAGATCGTCTTCGCCGTACTTGGTGGACCCCGGGCCGTGGCGGCTCGAAAGCCATTCCAGTGCCGTTGCCCAGCCTCTCGGGGATGATCACATCCAAGCTGGAGCTGATCATCTCCGCGGCGCGATGCCCGAAGATGCGCTCGGCGCACCTGTTCCAGTAGCGGATCACGCCTTCATGGTCGAGGATTACGACGCCGTGGGGGCGCCGGTCGCCATCTGCTGTACTTCCTCAGTCTCAGAGCTCAGCACGTCCTCGTCGCCTACCTCACCAGTCGCCTACCTCACCAATTGACCGTGTGGGCCCGGGCCCGAGCTCAGGGCGTCGAGGACACGGCGAGCTCGGCGAGGTCGACTTCGGGGTCCGCCAGACGGGCAGGAGTGACGGGGCGGCCGGCTTGGAGCAGTGCTTCGATGGACTCGCCGGCGTCCCAGACGTTCGCGTTCATGGCGGCCGCCACCCGACCGTGACGGAGCCAGAAGGCGATGAACGCTCGGCTGGCCGGCTCACCGCGGAAGACCACTTGTTCGAACGATGGTGCCCAGCCTCGGTACTCCATGCCGAAGTCGTACTGGTCGGAGAAGAAGTAGGGGGTGCGGTCGTAGACCGTCGCCTTGCCGAGCATGTTGCGGGCGGCCACCGGTCCCTGGTTGAGGGCGGCCGACCAGTGCTCGAGGCGGATGCGGGTGCCGTAGCGGGGATGGAAGGCGTTGGCCACGTCGCCTGCCGCGAAGACCCCCGGGGCGCTCGTCTGGAGGTGCTCGTCGACGACGATGCCGTTGTCGACGGCGAGGCCGGCGGCCTCGGCGAGCTCGACCCTGGGGGTGACGCCGACGCCGACGACAACGGCCGTGGCGGAAAGGACGGTGCCGTCACTGAGCCGCACCGCCTCCACCGCTGTTGATCCGAGGAGCGCGTCGACGCCGACGCCGAAATGCAGGTCGACGCCGTGCTCGGCGTGCAGGTCGCGGTAGATCGCTCCGACTTCGGGGCCGAGGACCCGTTCGAGGGGAACCGCGGCCAGCTCGACCATCGCGACCGTGGCGCCGAGTTGGCGCGCCGAGGCCGCCACCTCTGCCCCGATCCATCCCGCCCCGATCACGACGACCTCCGACGACGGGCCGATGGCGTGGCGCAGCGTGTCGGCGTCGGTGACGCTGCGCAGGTAGTGGACGCCGTCGAGATCGGCTCCGGGCACCGACAGGCGGCGGGGGGCGGCGCCGGTGGCGACCAGGAGTCGGTCGTAGCCGATCCGCTCGCCCGAGGACAGCGTGACTTCGGACGCACCTGGGTCGACGCCGGTGACCACGGTCGAGGCACGCAGCTCGATCTGCTGCTCGTCGTAGAACCCGGCGGAGTGGACCGCGGCGGCGTCGAAGTCCTTCTCGCCGCGCAGGTACTCCTTGGACAGCGGGGGGCGCTCGTAGGGACGTTGCGGCTCGTCGCCGAGCAGCACGACCCGGCCATCGAACCCCTCGGCGCGCAAGGTCTCGGCCGCCTTGGCGCCGGCCAGGCTGGCCCCCACGATCAGAAACGTCTGGCTTGCTGGCATGGTTTCTCCTCTGTCCTTTCAACCTATCTTCGGGCTCGGGTTGTCGCCGGTGCGACAGCCCGCTTGGTCTCGTCTCTCTCTCGTGGCCGACCATTCGCCGGCCACAGTGCCACCGGCCCTTCAGGTCGGACCACCGATGGCCCCGTCCCCCATGCAGCCCCGCTGGTCGTGGCTCCCGGTACGTCGAGGCTCGAAGGCTCGAATCTCCACAGGGGCCGACCGAGCGGTGCTTCGACACCGCCGTCCACGTCGGCGCGGGCGAGTATGGCTCTCACCACCGAGCGCGCCTGGGGTGCCAGCTCGGACAGCGGACGGTTGCGGTGGACACGCTCGCCGAGGTCCACCTCGGCCATCGCTTCGAGCCCGATCCGCTGGGCGACGTCGATGAGCAGGGCGACGTCGACCCCGTAGTCGGCGGGCAGCGACAGTGTCTCGATCAGCGAGCGGCGGAGAGCGACCTCCCCGGCGAGGGGTTGGGCGAAGTGCGCCACCTGCGGGTGGAGCAGCTCGAGGAGCGGCTTGGCCGCCAGCTCGGTGACTCGCCCACCCTCGCCGGGCACACCGGCGAGCGGCCGGCGGTAGGCGCCCTTCACGAAGCCGACCGCGGAGTCGCAGAGCAGCGGCCCGAGGAGGCCGACGACGAAGTGCGACGCGAAGTTCTCGACGTCGGCGTCGCAGAAAACGATGACGTCTCCGGTGCTCTGTCCCACGGCGACCGCCATCGCCACGCCCTTGCCGGACTCCGATCTCGCCATGCGGGGCACACGTACTACTGCGGCGCCGGCGTTGGCAGCCGCGGCGGCCGTCCCATCGGTGGAGCGGTCGTCAACCACGACGATCTCGTCGACCAGACCCACCCGCTCGACCAGTTCCTCCCGGATCGTCTTGACGATACGGCCGACCGTCCTCTCCTCGTCCCTGGCGGGCAGGCACACCGACACCGTCGTGGCGTTCTTCGCCGCGGCGAGCGCCTCGGCCGAAAAGGCGCTGTGGTGCAAGCGTCGCAGACCAGGTAGTCGACCGGGGGTCATGGGCGACAGCCGACGAGTGAGAAGAACTCGGCACGGGTGCGCTCGTCGAAGCGCACCAGCCCGGCCAGGGCGGAGGTGAGGGTAACCGAGCCGCTGGCCCGTACCCCGCGAAGCGACATGCAGGCGTGCTCTGCCTCGAGGACCACGCCGACGCCTTTGGGATGAAGGGTGTCGACGAGCCAGTCGGCCACCTGGGTGGTGAGACGCTCTTGGACCTGGAGGCGCCGGGAGAAGTGGGTGACCACCCGGGCAAGCTTGGACAGCCCGAGGAGCCGGTCGCCGGGAAGGTAGCCGACGTGGGCCACGCCGGCGAACGGCAGCAGATGGTGCTCGCACAGCGAGGAGAACGGGATGGCCCGAACCACGACCAGCTCGTCGTAGTCCTCGTCGTTGGGGAAGGTGGTGGCCTCGAACGGCTCGGGAGTGAGCAACTCGGCATAGGCGCGGGCGACCCGTGCCGGGGTCTCGGCCAGGCTTTCAGCGGCACGGTCGACCCCGAGGGCGTCGAGTAGGTCGGTAACCGCCCGGGCCGCCTTGCGGAGATCGAGCGGACGACACGGCATCTCTGGACCGGCCACGGCACTGTCGTCTGGCAACCCGGTAGTTGGCCGGTCGGTCCGGGCTGTACCGGTCGTGGCGAGGTGGCCGTTGGTTCCGGCTGCCGGCGCCGGGCCACGCCGGATCCCATGGTCGGTGTCGACCTCGCCGAAGGGCCGCGTACCGTTTCTGGGCGCACGCGGTGCACGGAAGCGACGGTCCGGAGGCTCGTCGTGGTCTGGAGGCCGGGGTGGCGGGGCTTGCGCAGTGTCCGACACGTCGCGACCAACACCAGACGATGGCTGTCTCACGCTGGGCGTTCCTTTCAGGTGACGGCTTCTGACGGCTTCTGGAGCTTGTAGTTCGTCGGGACGTGTACCGGCAGCGGCTCTCCTGCCGGGCCGACGCCAAGGCGTCTGGCAGCAGGGTGTCGGTAGGAAGATCGGCGGCTGCGGTCAACGGTCGCCGCCTTCGCTGGCGAGGCTGTTTCAGCTGCGCTTGGTTCCGACCAGGCGCCGCGGGGCGTATTTGGCTGCCAGGCGGGCGAGGGCGAACGCAGCGATCATCAGGCCGAAGTCGCGCAGCGCGATGTCCCAGAAGACCCGGCCACCGTCGCCATTGCGCGCGACGCTCAGGATGATCTCGTTGGTGATGATGCCGCCGAGCCAGCCGGCCACCACATAGGGCGCCAGGCGCGGCAGGACCAGGACACCCAGCCCGGCGACGATCTCGATGACGCCGACGCCGTACATGAAGTGCTGCGGGCTCACGCTCAGGAAGTGGGGGAAGCCCACCCACAGGTACTTCGGCCAGTAGGTCATCCAGTTGAAGAACTTGTCCACCCCGAACAGGATGGGTGCCACCACGAAGGTGGTGCGCAGCACCAGGTACGCCTGGTAGGCGGGATCGGACAGCTTCTCGGACGGAACCCTTGGCAGGAACCGGAGGGTGTGCGAGCCCTCTCCTTGCGGCGGTGCTGCTGCGATGGCCATCAGCTTCTCCTCTCTAAGAACTACTATCGTCAACGTTAGAAGCTGCCGATGATTTCGTCAACTCGGATATGTTTTAGAATGGGAGGCGTGGAGCACGAGGACGAGACCAACCCCGTTGCGGCGCTGGCGGCCCTGAACGAGCCGCTGCGCCGGCGGATCTACGATCATGTGGCCTCCGAAGACGGAGGGGTGAGCCGCGACGGTGCGGCGGCCGCGCTCGGAGTGTCGAGGTCCGTCGCCGCGTTCCATCTCGACAAGCTGGCGGAGGCGGGCCTGGTCGAGGTGGACTACCGCCGCCCACCCGGGCGAAGCGGCCCCGGGGCAGGGCGCCCGGCCAAGTGGTACCGCCGGGCAGCAGGCGAGATCAACCTCAGCATCCCTGAGCGTCGCTACGGTCTCGCTGCGGCGCTGCTCGCTCGGGCTGTCGAGCGATCAGCGGGTGGGACCGTGGGTGTTACCGAGGCGCTCCGAGACGTCGCCCGCGAGCACGGGCAGCAGATCGCCAGGGCGCTTCGCCTGGCTGATAGCAAGCCAGGACCGCTCGGTCAGCGCCTGGCCCAGTTGCTCGCCGAGCACGGCTACGAGCCCCGCATGTCCGACGGTCTGATCACCTTGGCCAACTGTCCCTTCCACGCCTTGGCCGAAGAGCACCGCGACCTCGTCTGCCACATGAACCACGAGCTGCTCTGCGGCGTCGCCGAGGAGGCCGGGCTCCCGGCGGGTGCAGCCCGGCTCGATCCGGCGCCGGGGCGATGCTGCGTCACGCTCGTCGCCTGAGCACACGGGCGTCGACCCAGTTTCACGGCTACCCCGAGGGCTCGGCCCTGTCTTGCGGGAACCTCCCAAGGAATAGGGCAAGCCAGGGAGCTGGGGCCTGGCCCGCAGCGCTGTGCACATCACCTCGGCGGGAGCTCCTGACCGTACTCTTCCTTGGGGCGCGGGCCGAAGATACGCCGCTGCGCCTCGTCGATGCGGACGTCGTTGATGCTCGCCTCGCGGCGGCGCATCAGCCCGTGATCGTCGAACTCCCATAGCTCGTTGCCGTAGCTGCGCCACCACTGTCCGCTCGGATCGTGGCTCTCGTACTGGAACCGCACGGCAATGCGGTTTTCGTCGAAGGACCACAGGTTCTTGCGCAAGGCGTACTCGAGCTCGCGCTCCCACTTCTGCGTGAGGAGCTCGATGATCTCGGCTCTTCCCGTGACGAAGGTGTCTCGGTTGCGCCACACCGAGTCCTCCGTATAGGCGAGCGCCACTTTCTCTGGATTACAGGTGTTCCACGCGTCCTCGGCACTCTGCACCTTCTGCAGCGCCGTCTCGCGGGTGAACGGTGGCAACGGTGGGCGTTCCTCGGTCATCCCGATCACTTCCTTCCAAGACGGCGACGACCAAGATGGTCCGACGCCTCGTGTCCTGTCCTGGTCGTCACGAGCCGAACTCGATCGGGGCGCCGCGGTGGCCGCGCAGGGACCGTACGAGCGCGCCGGCCATCAGGCCGAGCACGGCCACCCAGGCGGCGAACCCGACCCACACCCACACGCGAGCGACCGCCGCCATGAACCCGAGGCCGGCGGTCTGTCCGAGGGTCCACGATGCCACCGTGTACATGCCGAGCGGGAAGACGACGTTCCACAGCCTGGGCTCGTAGGTGCGTGGGTAGCAACGAAGGACATAGCGCCAGATCCCGAGGAGCACGAGCAGCGGGATCCACCAGGTGCCGAAGGCCCAGAGCACGACCGAAAGCCCGACGACGAACGGGCGCAGTGAGCTCACAAGGACACCGGTGTGAGGGCCGTGAAGGGCGAGGATCCCCGCCGCTGCGCGCACGCTGATAGCCGTCGCTCCCATGGCGATCCAGTAGGCGGGCCCCATCTCGGCGGGGGTGACCTCGATGAGCAAAAGCCGCAGGAAGATGATCACGATGAAAATCAGGTACAGCATGACGCCCAGCCCCCACAGGCACACCGCCACCGCCGGAAGGTCCGACCGTAGCCATGCCGATGGCGCGTCCGGAGTCACGGCGGCGGCGATGATCGACAGGGACTGGGTAGCGACGACCCACACGAGCCAGGTGCCGTTGATCTCAGCGAGGACCGGCCGGCGTGCGGCGGCCACGATCGACCAGGGCAACCCGTAGGTGAGGATCAGCCACAGTACGGCGGCAGCGACGCCAAGCCCGAAGGCGACGAGGGGGTGGCCCGCCATGACGAGACGGACGCCGAGCACATCGGTGCCTGCCACGACGGTGAAGTAGGCCATGGCCGTGGTCGGGTCGCGCAGGCTTTGGCGGACGAAGGACCGGAACCATACCATCCGGGCCGCATAGGCGAGGGTCAGCGCCACGAAGGCGGCCGCCGTCACCCCGAGGACGACCTGTGAGAGCAGTCGGTACCCGAGGAGGTCGGCGCCGACCGAGATGATGCCGGTCGCCATGACCCAGGCGAAGTAGCCGGGGTCGAGCGTGGCGATCGCACGCCGGCACAGTCCCTGCGGCACCGGTGGCAGCTCCTCCGGGGGTGGCGGCGCGTCGGGTCCTTTCGACGCCCGAGCCGCCCCTGTCAAGACGCTGGTCGCGGCGCGAGATCGGTCGTCGGCGTCCGAGCGAGCCCAGCTCACCGTCGTCTCCCAACGGGCGTGGCCCACTGGCGTCGCCGGCTGCGCCGGGCGCTCAATACCGGGCGCCGATCTTGCGCCACCGACGACCGCTGGTACCCGGCTCGTTGGGCGGGGCAGCGACCCGGCTGCGGTACACGACGAACGGCCTCCACAGGTACCACACCGGGTAGCTCCAGGCGTGCACCAGCCGGCTGAACGGCCACACCGCGATCACGGCCCACGCCGCGGTGGCATGCACCTGGTAAAGGAGGGGCGCATGGGCGATGGCCGCCACGTCAGGGTTGCCGACGAACAGGCCCCGGAACCACAGCGCCACGCTCTGTCGGTAGTCGTAGCCCGAGCCGAGCAGGTTGACCCCGACGGTCTCGGCGATGCCCATCGCGATGACGATCGCCAACAGGATAAGCGCCAGCCAGTCGACCGGGCTGGTGGTGGCTCGGACCCGGGTGACGAAGAGGCGCCGCCCGGCGAGGATCGCCACGCCGACGATGACCAGCACCGCGGCGAGCGTGCCGGCGCCGGCGGAGAACCAGCGGTAGGCGACCTCGGGGATCCCGATGGCGTGGGTCCAACTCTCGGGGATCAAGATGCCGATGACGTGCCCGCCGATAGCCGCGAAGGTCCCGTAGTGGAAGATCGGGCTGCCCCACTTGAGCCAGCGCTTCTCCTGGAGCTGGGTCGAGCGGCTAGTCCAGCCGAACTGGTCGTAGCGGTAGCGCCAGATGTGGCCGATGACGAAGGTGGCGAGCGCCAGGTACGGCAGGATCACCCACCAGAACAGCTCGAAGCCGGTGATGCCGTTCATCGCCGGGTCGCTCCCATGGTTACCCCTTGGCTGGTGACCCCCTGGGCGATGACCTCGGGCGGCGCGAAGGGCTCGAGACCGACCCGCTCGGACGGCGGTCCCTGGGCCCGGTAACGGGCCAGCGCGCTGCGGTCGGCCCGGGTAAGGCCACCGAGCGCATCGACGACCGCCCGCACCACCTCGACATAGGGGCTCTTCGCCTGCTCGAGGTCGGCTCGCAGCGCCTCGAGGGCGGCTCGGTGCTCGCAGAGCACGGCGGCCCCGGCGGAGGTGACCGCCGCCAGCTCCAAGAGGGCGGGCAGGAAATCGGGCAGCTCGCCGGGGGCCACGCACAGTCCGGCGGCCCGGTAGGCGTCGACCAGGGCGGTGAGGGCCATACCCCGCTCCCTCGTGTCCCCGTGTCGGTAGTAGGTGAGGTGCAGGCTGCGGCGTCGGCGCAGGTCGAAGGTCTCCACGTAGCCGGTCGCCGCCGCCATGGGTGCCAACTCGCCCAGCCACGCCGTCGCTCGCTCGAGGCGGTCCCGGGTCGGGCCCTTCGGCAGGCGGTCGAGGGCGTCGGTGACGGCGGCGAGGTCGTCGGTGAAGCCGTCGTCTGGGTAGCTGAGGAGCACCGAGGCGCAGCCGAAGACCACCGCAGCGACGGCCCGCCTCATCCCGCTCCCCCCAGGGTCGCCGGGCCGAGCGGGCCGGGGGAAGGGCGCTCGCTCACCACCAGGTGCAGCCGGCCGCGCTGGTCCCGGCCGGCGACCGAGTCGTCGGCCGACTCCTGGCGCTGGAGGTGGAACCCGGGCACGGCTTCTGGTTCCGGGCCTGCGCCGCCCATCCCCGGGCCGCCTTCTTCATCGAGCGAGCAGCCGGACATCGAGTGCTGGGCGAGGAGCCGGCCGGCGTTCTCGGCGTGGGCCGGCGGCACCACGTAGCGGTCTTCATAGCGGGCAATGGCGAGGAGGCGGAAAAGGTCCTCAGCGTCGTCGTCTGAGAGCCCGACGTCGGCGGGGTCGACGTCGGGGTGGGTGCCGAGCTGGTGGGCGCGCATCACCGTGCGCACCATCGCCAGTCGGCGCAGGGCATCGCGCACCGGGGCGACGCGCCCGGCGGTGAACAGGTTGGCCAGGTACTCGACGGGGATCCGCAGGGTGTCGATGGCGGCGAAGATGTTGTCGGGGTTGTCCTCGTTGTAGCCAGCCGCCGCCGTCACGTCAGCCACCGGGGAGAGCGGCGGGACGTACCAGACCATCGGCATGGTCCGAAACTCAGGGTGCAACGGCAGGGCGACGCGGTGGCGCACGATGAGCGCGTAGGCCGGTGAGCGCCGCGCCGCGGCCACCCAGTCGTGCGGGATGCCCTGGCGCTCCGCCTCGGCGGCGACCGCCGGGTCGTTCGGGTCCAAGAACACCTGCAGCTGCGCCTCGTAGAGGTCTTGGGCGTCGGCGGTGGCCGCCGCCGCGGTGACGGCGTCGGCGTCGTAGAGGACAAGCCCCAGGTAACGCAGCCGCCCCACGCAGGTCTCCGAGCAGATGGTGGGCAGGCCCGCCTCGATGCGCGGGAAGCACAGCGTGCACTTCTCGGCCTTGCCGGTGCGGTGGTTGAAGTACACCTTCTTGTAGGGACAGCCCGAGACGCAGAACCGCCAGCCCCGACAGCGATCCTGGTCGACGAGGACGATGCCGTCCTCCTCCCGCTTGTACATCGCCCCCGACGGGCAGCTGGCGACGCAGCTCGGGTTGAGGCAGTGCTCGCAGATGCGGGGCAGGTAGAACATGAACACCGACTCGAAATCCATCTTGACCTTCTCGGCCATCGCTTCGATGTTCGGGTCGCCGAGGGCCCGACCGGGGGCGCCGGCCAGGTCGTCCTCCCAGTTGGTGCCCCACTTGGGCGTCATCTCCCGCCCGGTCAGGGCCGAGCGGGCCGAGACCGAGGGCGATTTGGTCCCCGCCGGGGCGTTGATGAGGCGGGCGTAGTCGTAGGTGAACGGGTCGTGGTAGTCATCGATCGTCGGCAGGTCGGGGTTGTAGAAGATCGTCGCCAACCGCTTGAGGCGACTGCCCCCCTTGAGCCGCAGCCGGCCCTTGCGATCCAGCTCCCAGCCGCCCTTCCACTGCTCCTGGTCCTCGTAGCGGGCCGGGTAGCCAAGCCCCGGCTTGGTCTCGACGTTGTTGAAGTAGACGTACTCGGTGCCCGGCCGATTGGTCCAGGTCTGCTTGCAGGTGACGGTGCAGGTATGACAGCCGATGCACTTGTCGAGGTTCATGACCATGCACACCTGGGCCATGATCCTCACCGGGTCGCTCCAATCGTGCCCAGAAGGACGGGGCGCATCAGAACTCGACCTCCTGGGAGCGGCGGCGGATGACGGCCAGCTCGTCGCGCTGGGATCCCGTCGGCCCGTAGTAGTTGAACCCGTAGGAGAGCTGCGCGTACCCGCCGATCATGTGGGTGGGCTTCATGACCACCCGGGTGAGCGAGTTGTCGGTCCCGCCGTGCAACCCCGAGAGCTCGGAGACCGGCATCTCGAGGTGCCGGTCGACGGCGTGATACATGAGCACCGTGCCAGGAGGCACCCGGTGGGTCACCGCCGCCCGGGCCACGGTGACCCCGTTGCGGTTGTAGGCCTCGATCCAGTCGTTGTCGGCCACCCCAATGCGCCCGGCGTCGAGGTCGTTCATCCAGATGACCGGGCCACCCCGAAACAGGTTGAGCATGTGGGGGTTGTCCTGGTACTCCGAGTGGATGGACCACTTCGAGTGCGGGGTGAGGAAACGAGCCACCAGCTGAGGTTCGCCGAGCTCGGACCGGCTCGGATCCCCGAAGGTGGAAAGCAGGTCGAGCGGCGGACGGTAGGTGGGGAGCATCTCCCCCAGCTCGGCCATCCAGTCGTGGTCCAAGAAGAAGTGCTGGCGACCGGTCAAGGTGTGCCAGGGCTTCAAGCGCTCCACGTTGATGGTGAACGGCGCGTAGCGCCGGCGCTCGGACTCGCACCCGGACCACTCCGGCGAGCAGATCACCGAGCGGGGTTGGGTGACGGTGTCGGCGAAGGTGATCCGGTCGCCGGCCCGTTCGTGAGCCAGGTCGGCCAGGGTGACGCCGGTGCGGCGTTCGAGCTCTTCGAAGCCGGCCACCGCCAGGCGTCCGTTGGTGGTGCCCGACATGGCCAGGATGGCCTCGCAGAACAGGTCGTCGCGATCGATCCGGGGCCGCCCGTGGGCCGCCCCGCCCCGGGTCGTCCCGTTACGGGACCGCAGGTAGTCGACCTCACCGCCGACGGGAAGCCGGACCCCCTTGGTGGTGGCGCCGAGCTCGTCGATGAGAGGGCCGAGCGCCCGGAAGCGGTCGACCAGGTGGGGGTAGTCGCGTTCGACGACCACCAGGCGGGGCATCGTCTTGCCCGGGACCGGGTCGCACTCCCCCGCCGCCCAGTCGAGTGCCCGGCCACCGGGCTGCGCGCACTCGTCGGGGCTGTCGTGGAGCAGTGGGATAGCGACCACGTCGCGCCGGACCCCGAGCCGGCCCTCGGCCAGGCGGGAGAACTCCGCTGCCAGGTCGCTGAAGATGTCAAAGTCGCTTCGTGCCTCCCACGGGGAGGCGATGGCTGGGTTGAAGCTGTGCACGAAGGGGTGCATGTCCGTCGAGGACAGGTCGTGCTTCTCGTACCAGGTGGCGGTGGGCAGGACGACATCGGCGTAGATGCCCGTCGAAGTCATGCGGAAGTCGATGTCGACCAGCAGGTCCAACTTGCCTCGGGGAGCCTCGTCCCGCCACGTCACCTCGGCCGGCTGCAGCCCCGGCGGACACTCCTCGGCCGCCACCGCGTTGTCCGCCCCGAGCAGGTGGCGCAGGAAGTACTCGTGCCCCTTTCCCGAGGAGCCGAGCAGGTTGGAGCGCCACACCGTCAGCACCCGCGGGAAGTTGGCCGGGTTGTCAGGATCGGTGGCGGCAAAGCGCAACCGCCCGGCCGTGAGCTCGTCGACGATGTAGTCGCCCACCTCCTGGCCCGCCGCCTCCGCCTGGTCGGCCAGGTCGAGGGGGTTCCGGTCGAAGGTCGGGTGGGAGGCCAGCCACCCCTGGCGGGCCGAGTAGGCGTTGAGGTCGGCGACCGACTGACCGGCGAACCGGCCCTCACCGAGGGGGCTCGACAAAAGGTCGGCCCGGGCCCCCTCGTAGCGCCACTGGTCGCTGGCTAGGTACCAGTAGGGGGTGGCAGGCATGTGCCGGGTGGGCCGCGCCCAGTCGTAGGCGAAGGCGAGGGTGAACCAGCCGGTGAGCGGCCGGACCTTCTCCTGGCCGACGTAGTGGGCCCAGCCACCGCCATTCACGCCCTCGCACCCGCCTAACATGAGCAGCGACAGGAAAGTCCGGTAGATCTGGTCGGAGTGGTACCAGTGGTTGGTGCCCGCCCCCATGGCGATCATCGACCGGCCCCCCGACACCTCGGCGTTGCGGGCGAACTCGCGGGCCACCCGGGCACACGCCACCGCCGGCACCGACGTGATCCGCTCGGCCCAAGCCGGAGTGTAGGGCACCTCGGCGTCGTCGTAGTCGCTCGGCCACAACCCAGGTAGGCCATCGCGGGCGACCCCGTACTGCGCCATAACGAGGTCAAACACCGTGGTCACCCACCGCTCGCCCACCTCGATAGCCGGGACCCCCCGCCGCAGCACCCCGCCGCCCTCGCCGTCGCCCACGTCGAAGCGGGGCAGGTCCACCGCCAGCGCCTCGGATCCGGGCCGACCGTGCAGGCTGAGAGCGGGACGGATGTCCTCGAGGCGCAGGTTCCAGCGCCCTTCGCCCGCCTCGGTCCAGCGGAAGCCGAGCGACCCGTTGGGCACCGCGGGGGCACCGCTCGCCTCGTCGAGCACGACGGTCTTCCACGCCGCGCCCTCTTCGGTGTCCCCGAGGTCGGCGGCGGTGACGAAGTGGTCGGGCACCCAGGCGTCCTCACGTCGGCGCAGCGAGACGAGGAACGGGAGGTCGGTGTAGGTGCGGGCGTAGGCCTCGAAGCGAGGCACCTGGCGGTCGCGGTAGAACTCGGTGAGCATGACGTGGCCCATCGCCATCGCCAGGGCCGCGTCGGTCCCCGGCGCGGCGGGAAGCCAGTCGTCGGCGAACTTGGTGTGGTCCGAGTAATCCGGAGAGACCACGACGACCTTCTGGCCCCGGTAACGGGCCTCGGTCATGAAGTGGGCGTCGGGGGTGCGGGTGATGGGGAGGTTGGTGCCCCAGATGATCAGGTAGCTGGCGTTCCACCAGTCGGCCGACTCGGGCACGTCGGTCTGGTCGCCGAAGACCTGGGGCGAGGCGATGGGCAGGTCGGCGTACCAATCGTAGAACGAGGGGATGGTGCCGCCGAGCAGCGAGTAGAAGCGGGTGCCCGCTGCATAGGAGGTCATCGACATGGCCGGGATCACCGTGAACCCCGCGGTGCGGTCCGGTCCGTAGGCGGCGACGGTGTGCACATGGGCGGCGGCGACCAGCTCGAGGACCTCGGCCCAGGTGGCGCGCACGAAGCCGCCCCGGCCCCGAGCCGACTTGTAGGCCGAGGCAGTCTCGGGATCGGAGGTGATCTCGGCCCACGCGGCTACCGGGTCGCCTTCGTGGCGGGCCTTGGCCGCTCGGAAGGAGTCGAGCAGGACACCCCGGACATACGGGTAGCGGACTCGGGCCGGTGAGTAGGTGTACCAGGAGAACGACGCCCCTCTCGGGCACCCCCGGGGCTCGTACTCAGGGGAGTCGGGGCCGACCGAGGGGTAGTCGACGGCCTGGGTCTCCCAGGTGATGATCCCGTCCTTCACATATACCTGCCACGAGCACGACCCGGTGCAGTTCACCCCGTGAGTGGAGCGGACAACCTTGTCGTGGCGCCAGCGCTCCCGGTAGAACTCCTCGGCTTGGCGACCACCCCCTCGATGCAGCTCGCGCCCGTCGGCCGAGGGCTCCCCGGGCTGGAGGTAGCGGGCGGCGCGAACCAGACCCGTGTCAGCGAGCAGCTGAGGGTCGCCACCGGCCCGCTTGGTTCGGGATCGATCGGATGCCACCACCCTCCTTCGCTGACACGCTCATGTCCGGTTTCTGCTCGCTTACCTCGTCTGCGCATCCATCGCGCAGGGCCTGCCTGGCCACCCTACCGAGCATGCCGGCGAGGACGATGGCGGACCGTCCCGACTATCATTGTGCGAGGGCACTTCCACTCGCAACTCGAAAAACCATCGAGTGCTCATCGCTCCAACGGTACCGTGACGGACCGCGGTGGCCTGTCACGGCGCTGGGGCATCCCTTCGTAATGCCTGCCAGCGTCGGTGGGCGTCTTCGAACGCTGCGCCTTGCTCCCGTGCCGGAGCATCGACACCAACCGCGGGCTGTCCGGCCGGCGGAGGCCCGTCGGGGTACGAGATCCGGATGCGCCCGTGCCGGCCATCCCCGTGGTCCACATAGCAGTCCGGCTCCGGGGTCCGTCGAGGGTTGCCGTCGTGGTAGCCGAGCTCGGTGAGGATCGCTTCCGCGGCGGTGACGCCGGACACCGCGGCCGGGTCGGCAGCTCTCGGGTACGCGGTCGCGGCGGCATCGCCGGCGACGAAGATCCCCGGTGCTGCGGTGGCGAAGCGGTCATCGGCCGGAACGAGAGCGCGGCCGTCGCCCAAATCACGGAGCAAGGGGCTCGCTCGGTGCGGCGGGATCACGATCGTCAGCGCCGCGTCTTCGAGAACACTTCCACCCCCGACGAGCTGGCCGGCAGTCAAGCCATCCGGGTCGAGATGGGCCCCGAGACGGACTTTGACGCCGGCCTGTGCGCAGGCGGCGAGGAGGGAGTCCCCGACGCTACGTCCGAGAGCGGCCAGGGGATGCTCCTCGGGCGTGAGCAGTCGGACCTCGATGGGCCGGCGCAATCGGCCCGCCCGCCGGGCGAGGCGCATGGCCAATCCGTAGGGTGCCGGAGGGCAGCGGAACGGGAGAGACGAGATCACGATCTGGACGACACCGCGCTCGACGGCCTGGACTCTCGGCGCCGCTGCTTCGGCCCCCGACGGGCCCCAGAAGCCGACGATCCGATCACCCCGCCCAGCGCCAATCGGTGCAAGGGCCAGGCCCGGGGCGGCGATGATCGCCTGCGCGTCGAGCCACGACCCGTTGACCTTGACGGCGCCGGGCCTGAGCGCCTCGGCTCGGGCGGGGATGACCTCGATGAGCCCGAGCTCGATCGATGTGCGGTAGCGGCTCGCAAGAGCGTCACCGGTGGCGACAGCGAGCGTCCCGGGAAGGTACTCGGCCATGCCATCCGGAGCCACCAGGCAGACACGGAGCGCAGCCTCCTCGCGTAGGCGCCGCGTGGCGGCGATGCCCGCCGGTCCGGCCCGGTCACGATCACAGTGGGCCGGTTGTCATGGCCTCACCCGTGGTCGCATGAGCGCTCGCTGTCGCGGGAAGACGCCATCAGGCTGCTTCCTGGCGCGGCCTGGACCACCACAGCTCGAGCTGGATGTGGTCTGGGTCACGGAAGACGAGCGCCGAGCCGACGTCGGTGTCGGCCACCGGCGAGTGCTCGACGCCGAGCGCTTCCAGGCACGCCTGCCACCTGTCGAGGTCCTCGCGCCTTTCGACGGCGAAGCCGACGTGATCGAGCCCGGCACGGCGCTCATCGAAGCGCTCGCCTCCGAAGCCCTGGTGCTGGTTGAGACCGATCACCAGGCCGGAGGGCTCGTGGACCAGCACGATCATCGTGCGCTTCGGGAAGTCGGCCCGTCGCAGGCGACGCAGTCCGAGAACCCGCATGTACCAGGCGGCGCTCGCTTCGACGTCGGATACCGACAGGTCGAGGTGGCTGATCCCAGAGAACTCACTTGCCTCCATGTCACTCCCCTCAGGCCACTCCGTGGCGCTCAGCAGACCCTGCGTCGTAGACGATCCAGGTGGTTTCGGACTTCTCAACGGCCCGCACTCCTTCGGTCAGGCGGTGCAGTGACACCCGGCCATCGTGGCCAAGGTGCCAGACCGCGGCGCCTGTCATTAGGGCGGCGGCATCCGCGATGAGGCGTCTGTGGCACCGCCACCACAGAGATTCTGCGCACATGACCGCCGTGCACCGCTGCGTGGCGTCGTCGAGCAGTCGCCCCAACCCGGCGCGGAAGCAGTCGGTCGCCATGTAGTCGGCGTAGCCGCGAAACGACGGGTGGCGCAGCACCGTGTTGACAGAGCCGGCGACGGGCCGGCGGAACCCGCCGAGGTCCGGCTCCCAGCGGTAGTCGATATGGGCGGCCGGAAGCCAGCGCTCCATCTCCGCTCGGCCGAACTGAGGGTGACGCCGGCTGCCCGGAGCGCTGCGCACGTCGACGACCTGCTGCACGCCCTTTGCCTCGAGCAGCTGGACCAGCTCGTCGCTGGTCAGCGTGCCGTGCCCGACCGTGACCAGCGACGGACTGCCAACCTTGTCGCTGCTCCTACGGTCGCTGGCGAGATCCTCGCAGCTCGGTCTCATACGCGTGATATTCTAGTTGCTACGAGAACAACGATGCTGATCGTGGCTGATCGTGGCCGGCCCGGCTGATGCCGGGATCCTGCGACGGCCCGCAGCTCGGGTGCCATCAAGCGGCGCCGACGATCGGGCCGTCACCGTGGCGTCCGCTCGCAAGACGGTCAAGGAGGCCAGATGCGCATCGACTACCGCAGCGTCTTCCCGGCGGCGGTGGAGGCCATGGCAACGCTGGAGAAGGCGGTCCGGACCAGCGCCCTCGAACCCGAGCTGCTCGAGCTCGTGAAGCTTCGGGCGTCGCAACTCAACGGGTGCGGCTACTGCGTCGATATGCACACCAAGGACGCAGAGGTGATCGGCGTCGATGCCCAACGGCTCCACTTGACCGTCACCTGGCGGGAAGCGCCGTGCTACTCCGCCCGAGAGCGAGCGGCGCTCGCCTGGTGCGAATCGTTGACGCTGCTTTCAGGCTCCGACGTCCCGGACGACCTCTACGCCGCGCTGAGCAGCCAGTTCAGCCCCGAGGAGATCGTCGCGCTCACCCTTGCCGTCGTCGCCATCAACGGCTGGAACCGCTTCGCCGTCGGGCTGCGTTCCCCCGTCGGCAGCTACCAGCCCAGCGGCGAGCACGAGGTGCACTGATCGGACGAACTCGGAGACGGCATTCACCCGCCTCGTCGGTTGCCGGTTGCCGTTGCAGCAGGCCGGCATGGCTGGCGTCGGCGGCCCGGAGCTCGCCGTGGCCGTCGCCGACGCCGGGGCGCTGGGCATGCTCGGGACGCCGCTCGGCACGTCTACAGCGTTCGCGGCGATGCTCATGGACACGGTACGTCGAACGTCGGGGGTGCTCGGCGTCAACTTCCTGGTGCCGTTTCTCGACCGCGACGCCGTCTCGATCGCCTCCTCGACGGTCCGCCTCGTCGAGTTCTTCTACGGTGAGCCAGACGGTTCACTGGTGTCACTGGTCCACGACGCGGGCGCATTGGCCGCTTGGCAGATTGGATCTCCCGGCGAGGCGAAGGCTGCCGTCGACGTGGGTTGCGATCTGGTGGTGGCTCAGGGTGTCGAAGCGGGCGGTCACGTGCGCAGTCAGGTCGGGCTTCTGCCCCTGCTCGACGCCGTCATCGACGCCGTAGGGGTGCCGGTAGTGGCCGCTGGAGGCATCGGCAGCGCCCGAGGCGTCGCTGCTGTGCTCGCAGCCGGTGCCGACGCAGCGAGGATCGGGACGCGGTTCCTGGCCACGGTCGAAGCGAACATCCACCCTCAGTACCAGCAGGCCCTCATCGAAGCCGGCGTGGAGGACACGGTCCTCACCACCACCTTCTCAGTCGGCTGGCCAGGTGCCCCTCACCGGGTGTTGCGCAGTTGCGTCGAGGCCGTGGCAGCCTCCACGGACGAGAACGTCGGTGAGGTGCGGACGCCCGACGGCTCTTCGTCGGCGATACCTCTGCGCTCTCCGCTGCCCCCTACGCGGGAGACCACGGGAAGCATCGCGGTCATGGCTCACTACGCTGGCCAGTCGGTGGGTGGGATCGACCAGATCTTGCGTGCTGCGGACGTCGTCCAGGAGCTGGCGGCGGGCACACGTGGCCTCGGCAGACCATCGGACGCTCTGCCTCAGCGACAGCCCCGCTGAGCACTCATGCCGATGCTGATACTGCGTTCGGGGCCAACTGCTCGGCCGACGGCCAGGCTGCCCTGCTCGTGCGTGGGAACAGGCGATTAACAGGCCGTCCCCGATGACCCTGATCTCGATTGTCACACGGCTGCGCCGAGGTCCGAACCGGTATCTCGCCGAGACGCGGAAGAGTGTGCGAACCCAGCGCCCGCCTCCCGGATGGAATCTCCAATGGATCGACGTGGAGGACGGCCCTGCCGTCGATTCGAGAACCTTCCCCGGCGACCCGAGGATCCGGTACCTCGGCACCTGGGCGCAGCAGGGACCTGCCGGGGGTGGCAACGTCGACGCCTCGTGTGCCCGAGGCACCTGGATCCGTATCCTGGACGACGACATCCTTCCCCCCGGTGCACTCGCCGCCGTCATCGATATGGTCGAACGCCACGCCGACGTGCTGTGGATCACCGGCGAGGCCCTGGACCTGACCGAAGCGGGACCTCGGCCCATCTCCGGCCATGGCTTCGCCCCCGGACCGCTGCCCCGCCCCGCATTCGCACGGTGGTTGCTGGAACACGACGAGGGTCCGCTGCCCGTCCATCCCGCCAGCCTCTTCGTGCGCCGCGGTGCCTTCCTGGCTGTCGGCGGGTGCAGCGCGCTCTCCCCGGGCGAGGACGTCGAGATGCTGGCCGCCCTGAGCACCCTCTTCGATGGCTGGCACACCGGTGCGCCTGCCCTCCATTACCGGGTGTCACCCCAGCAGCACCGCCGTGCCGAGCACCGGTCGACCAGCTTTCCCCGCCGCGTGAACCTGATTCGCCAGCGGATCCTCGCCATCCAACGGCTCGTCCAGGCGCAGGCGCACTCCGGCGAACCTACTCACCCCGGGGTGGACGATTCCCGCTCGCAGTTCACCGCAGGAACGCCTGCCGCGTCGGGCAGTGCCGACCATCCCCCGCTCCTGGCGACGAGCGGATGGTGACCGGCCCATCGCCATCCCAGCGACAGGCTGCCCGCGCTGTGGTATGGACGGTGAATGTGGGCTTGCCCCGTGAGGTGGTCTGGCGGGGGCGAACGATCCGCTCGGGAATCTGGAAGTCACCTGTCGTGGGGGTGGTCGCCGTGAGCGGGGTGAACCTGGAGGGTGATGGCCAGGCTGACCGTCGAGCTCACGGGGGCCCCGACAAGGCGGTGTACGCCTACGCGGCAGAGGACGAGCGGTGGTGGTCCGAGGAGCTCGGCGTTGAAGTGGGTCCGGCCAGCTTCGGCGAGAACCTCACCACGGCCGGCCTCGACCTGAACGATGCCGTGGTGGGTGAGCGCTGGCAGGTGAGCGGTGTGCTCCTCCAGGTCACACAACCTCGCATCCCGTGCTACAAGCTCGGCATCCGCATGGGCGACGACGAGTTCCCGGTGCGTTTCGCCGCGGCCCGACGCCCCGGGGTCTACCTGCGGATTTTACAGGAAGGAACACTCCAGGCCGGCGATGAGATCGACGTGGTCGAGCGTCCCGCACACGGCTTCCGGGCGGTCGATGTGGCGAACATCTACTACGGCAACCACCGACGGGCTGCCGACCTGCTGGATGTGGCCGAGCTCGCTCCGTCCTGGCACACCTGGGCCAGCGGGGTGCTCGGTCGTCCGGACCACGGCCGGAGCGCAATTTGCGCCCCACGCGGCGGGACCGGTGCATGACGACCTACCGGCTCTGGTCGGGGCCTCGGGCCGGTCCTCAGTGCGCCAGCATCACGCCGATGGGAACACTCACGCCGAGCACGACGAGTATTGCCCGGTAGCCGAGCAGTACCCGACGCCGGTGCCTCCCCACCTTTCTCGTCGTCCAGGCGAACAGACCGAGTGCCACGATGAGCAATGCGCTCGCGACGTCGAGCAATTCCGTCACACCTGCGAGGGTGCCAACCAGGATACCCGCGTTGGCGAGATTGAACATGCAGAACTGCGCCACGAGGATCTCCCGGCGCGGCGGGTCCGAGGCAACCAGCGCCTGGCCACCGCCAACCAGTATCTGGGCGACGCCGCACACCAACACCAGGTATGCACTGGCCCAGGCCAGATGCCGGCTCGGCGCCTCCCCCCCGGCGGCGGACACGAAGCCCCCAACCACAACCAGCATCGCGCCGGCCGCGGCGAAGGCTACCCCGGACCGACGGGCGCCCGCCCCCGCAGGCATCTCGGCGGGACCAACCTGGGGACCAGTGATCTCCGAGCAGCGGGCTGTCGCCGCCGTTTCAGCGTTGACGCGGCGTCCGAGGACCATTCGGACAGTTTAGCTAGTCAATGGTAGAGAAACCACTGGCGCGGCTGCGTATTCACGGTTCCACGATCAGTGCGATCGTCGCTCCCGCGTCAGCATCCTCTCGGTCCCAGGTCTCCTGAGCTGCCCCGGCTGCCGGACGCCTCGGCGGTGCCCCGGCGGTGCGTTGCTGCCCGCCTACGCCTCGGCGCCGGCCTCGCCGAGTCGGGATAGCACGAGTGGCATGAAGGCCAGCGGTGATGGCCCACAACGCGAGCGTGGCGAATCCAGCCGCCTTGCCGATCATGGTGATGGCATGGGCGTGGAACATGGCACCGGTGGCGAGACCCCCGAGGGCGAACACGGCAGTCGAGAAGGTCGGTGGCCATGGAGCCAGCCTGACAATCCGGCGCGTCCCCGACAGCCATCGGAGACTCTCGATCACGATGGGCACGGCGAGCGCCGCGGCGAGCGCCCAGGTGGCAGCTGCCGCGATGTGGCACGCGACGCTAACGCCAGGTGGCCAGTAGCTGTCGTCGGCAGCGAGCGCTCTTCCGACAGACGCCGCGGCCAGCCCGCCGCAACCCGCGGCGATCCACCACAGCACCCTGCGGTCATCTCCGAGGCCACGCCGGGTGACGCGTGCAGCGGCAGCGGCCGCCACGGCCCAGTACCCGACCACGCCGGCAGCCGCCGCCAGGAGGGACGCCCACTGCAAGACATCGTGCATGGCGCCAGACGCGTGGGGGACGCGAGCGGCGGCAGCGATGCCATCCCCGAGCAGTGCGGCAGGAGCGAGGAACCAGCCTCCGTCGACCGTCTCGGCTCGGTGGCAGCGAACGATCGAGGCCACGAAGCGACCCAAGAAGACCGCGGCACCCAGCCAGGCAAGGACGAAGCACACGACCCCGACGGTCGCCGCCGGTTCCCCGTGCTGTGTGCTCAGACCGGTGGCGACGACGGCGAGGCCCAACGGCACGGTCAAGACGCCGGTGTGCTCGCCGGATGGGCCGAGCCCGAGCCAGGCGGAGATCGGAAGGCGGAGCTCCCGGCGGTGGCGAGCCATGCCACGCCCGCAGATCCACAGCGCTTCGCCGACGGCCAGCCACAGGAGTGGGCGCACGGCACCGGTGAGCCTACAGGCGCCAGCCAGCTGAGCAGCCGCGCCGGTCGCCATGACCGCGCCGTAGGGAAGCCCCCGTCGCAACGCCTGGGGTGCCGGTGCACCGCCCGGTGGGTCACAGGGAAGATGCCGCTTCTCGCTGGTCATCGAGCGCTGCTCGTCACGGGTGTGTCGCACGCGCCGTGGGCACGGGCCAGCTCCCACCGCAGGTGCCCCTCGGTTGGGGACTGGATCGGCAGGAAAGCCGCTTCGCGGACCCGGCGGGCGGTCGGGCTCGGCGCCCTGTACCCGCCGCCGCCGGTCACCCGCAGTTCGAGGGCGACGGCAGCCTGGGCAGTCTCTGCTGCCCCCAGGCGGTGCTCCACCACCGATTGCGCCGGCCCAAGGGAGCCGACCAGGCGTCGCTGGCGCGCCTCGATCAGCCCGAGGGCCGCGGTGAGCCGGTCGTGCTCAGCTTGGAACACGTCGAAGCTCCGCCCGAGTCCGGAGCGGGCACTGGCGACCGCGGCTTGGGCCAAGCCGATGCAGAATGAGCTCTGCAAGAGCAGGAACCGGGGCTTCACCGCCCGAAGATACGTCTCGAACTGGGTGCTCACGACCCACTCCGGGCCTACTCGCACCTTGTCGAAGGTCACGTTCGACGAGCACGTCGCCCCCAGCGCCAACAGGCCGAGCGGTGGCCCAGCAACCACCCCCGGCGCGTCCGAGGGCACCGCGACAATGACCCGCTCTCTGCCGTCGCCGCCAGCGGCGCCGAACACCACGAGGAACCCATCGGCAAAGAGGTTGGACGCCCAGCGCACCGCCCCGTCGACCACAAGGACGTCGTCGTTCCTGGTGAAGCGCACCCCGAGGTCCGCCAAGCCGACCAGGTTCTGCATCGCCGGAGCCATGGCAGTGGAGCCGATCACCGCGGCGTCGCGCAGTCGGGGGACCTGGCTCTGCAGCCGGGGCGAGGCGGAAATCGACAGGTACTCGGCCACCATGGTGTGCGCCCACACGCTGAACGCCGAGGCCAGGCAGCACCGGGCGACCGCGGTGACGACGTCGCAGCTCACCTGGAGCTCAGGATGAGCGAGGAGCCCAAGTTCGGCGAGATAGTGGAGCCCAGCGCGGAGATCGGCGTCTCCGCTATCGACCGCCTTGGCGCGCTCCGAGAAGAACTCTTCGATGGCCCCGACCGGCAGCTCGACGCCCACCGACGCCGGCTCGGCGGTCATGGTTGCTGCCTCGATGACGCCGGATCGCTCGAGCTGGCGAGGCGGTGCAGGCGGTCGATGGGGGTGCTGACCGCCTGGCGGGCTCGAACGACCGCCTCGTCGTCGGGTGCGTCGTAGAGGCAGAGGCACTTGCCCATGTCCTCTCGCACGTAGGTACGCAAGAACGCGACCTCGGGGACCTTCGCGTACAGCGGCGCCTTCTCCTTCTTGCGAGCCAGGTAGGTGTCCATGTCGAGACCAGCGGGGAAGTCCCATTCGACCAGGTAGCTCGCCGGGCCGCCGGCGCGCACACGGACCGCTTCAACGGTCGCGCCGACGAGGCGAACGAGGGCCGGAATCGTCCGCTCCACGCCGAGGTCGGCGATGCCGGCTTCGAGACGCGACGGGTCGACGTCTTCGGCGACGAAGAAGATCCGGCCCAAGTCCTCACTGACCTGGACGTCGAGCAGACGACCGCCGGCCTCCTGCGCCGTCGGGCTCAGCCTCTCGACGGCGGCCTCCACTGTGGCTCGATCGTTGGTGCCGGTTGCGATCTCGGTCAGGTACAGCGCCATGCCGTGCTCCCGTATCTCTAGTAGTTGACTAATCTAGTCAGCTTTCAACGTAGCGGGTTTCAGCCGCGAGGCGCCATCGCGACAGGTGACGATGGGAGTGGGCGTCCCCGCATCCCGAACCACGCGGGCTCAGCGGGCGCTTCAGTGCGTGATGATCTGCGCCGCCAGCACCACGATCGCCAGGGTCACCGCCGCCATCAGGCCACGCAGCATGTTCGCCAGGAGCCGTCCTCGACGCACAGTCACCGCGAGGCCTTGGTCCTCGGGGGCGCTTGTTGCCTGGCGGCGAAGCCGGGTCATGGCCCGGGCCTGTGCCATTCCGACGCCGCTGGCGATGACGAGGAGCCCAGCCAAGGCGACCGCCCAGTCGGTGATTGGTGACCACGCAGCTGGCGGCCACGAGAGCGCCAAGCCGGCCCCGATCGCCACCAGCAGGGCGGTGGTGCCGACGAGACCGTAGCGACGACCGACGGCTCGGAACAGCGCCACCTGGGACGGCGTATCGAGGACCCGGCGGGCCGCGGCGGTCACGACGGCAAGGCAGACGAGGCTCCCCACCCAGATCGACGCCGCGACCAGCTCCACGGCGACCAGCGGCGTGCTCGTGGTCAGCATGGTCCTTTTCTCCTTGCTCATCGCCCGTCTGGCGGTGAATCGAGCCGACAGCACTGCACCGACTGGTTCGTGACACCCGATAGAAGGTTCGCTCGGTCGGCTTTGGGGCTTGTTTCTCTAGTCTATACTGGAGATAGGATCAAGATCGGAAGACGAGGTCCTTCAGGATCTCCACACGAGGAGGATCATCCCATGACGATTACTGACGCCGACGCCTTCGAGGCGATGCTGGCCCATCACCGCAGCCTCGAGGACCAGGTGGTGCGGCGGGTGGCTACTCTTCGAGAAGCTGTTGGGAGTGACCGCCCCTACGAGGCGGCGGTAGCCGAGCTGGTCGCCTACGTGGCCGAAGAGGTCCTCCCGCACGCGATGGCCGAGGAGCACTCCATCTACCAGGCTGCCGGCGGTCTTGCCGCCCTGGCGGGCACGGTGGCGGAGATGATCGCGGAGCACCGGCAGCTGGTGGCGTCGGTCGAAGCTCTGGCGAAGTCGCAGAGCCCAGCCGATGCCGCCGAGCTCGCCGAGTCGATCGGGACGCTGTTCACTGCCCACGTGGCCAAGGAGAACGACCTCCTCCTGCCACCGCTCCAGGCGGACGACACGGTGAGCCTGTCGCAGCTGCTGGTGCAGATGCACCGGCTCACCGAGGCAGCCCAAACCGAGACATCGACCGCGGACGATGTCTCGGTCCCCGACACTGACACGACCCTTCTCGGACTGCTGCTTGAGGCGGGCAGCGCCCTCGCAGACGCGGGAGAGGGTGATCGGGCCTGTCGGATCGTCGCCCAGGCGTGGGCGGCGCTGCGAGTCCCGAGGCCCGATCTCGCCGTGCGTGTGACTGCCACCCTGCATCGCCTGGTCCGCTCCGTCACGGCCGAACCGGTCGCCTTCTCGACCCGTGCAACCACCGGCAAGTCGGCCGACGACGAGATCCTCGACGTGCGGGAGCTCGCCCCGGCCCAGCGTCACGAGTCGATCTTCGCCGCCTACCAGGCGCTGGCCCCGGGTGCTGGCTTCGTGCTGGTGAACGACCACGACCCCAAGCCGCTGCGCTACCAGTTCGAGGCGGAGCACGCTGGCGAGCACACCTGGGAGGCCATCGAAGGGGGACCGGCGGTCTGGCGGGTGCGTATCGGCCGGGTGGGCGCTGGGACTGCCTCGGCGTCGGGCGCAGCTGCCAGCGGCGTCGGATCGGAGCCGGAGCTCGACGTCCGCCGGTTCCCGCACGGGCAGCGCCACGAGTCGATCTTTGCCGCCTACGACGCCCTTGCTGGCGGTTCCGGGTTCGTGCTGGTCAACGACCACGATCCCAAGCCCCTGCGTTACCAGTTCGAGGCGCAGCACGCCGGCGAGTACACCTGGGACTACCTCGAGGAGGGACCCCGCGTCTGGCGGGTGCGCGTCGGCCGTCCCGTGGGCGCACCTGCATGAGCACCACCCGGAGTGACTGGGCTGAGCTGGCCGGACGCGAGTACGCCTACGGGTTTGTCACCGACATCGACAGCGACCTCGCCCCCAAGGGCCTGAGCGAGGAGGTGATTCGGCTCATCTCGGCCAAGAAGGACGAGCCGGACTGGCTGCTGGACTGGCGCCTGCGTGCCTATCGCCATTGGCTCACGCTTTCGGAGCCGACGTGGCAGAACGTGGCCTACGGGCCGATCGACTACGACGACATCATCTACTACGCGGCGCCCAAGGCGAGGGTGACGCCGGGAAGCCTGGAGGAGGTGGACCCCGAGCTTCGGGCCATGTTCGACAAGCTCGGGATCTCCCTCTCCGAACAGGAGCGTCTCTCGGGCGTGGCGGTCGACGCGGTGGTCGACTCGGTATCGGTCGCCACCACCTTCCAGGCAAAGCTCGCCGAGGCGGGGGTCATCTTCTCCTCGTTCTCCGACGCCGTGCGCGACCATCCCGACCTGATACGCGCCCATCTCGGCTCGGTGGTCCCCTACAAGGACAACTTCTTCGCCACGCTCAACTCGGCGGTGTTCACCGACGGGTCGTTCTGCTACGTCCCCAAAGGGGTGCGCTGCCCGATGGAGCTGTCCACCTACTTCCGCATCAACGCTGCGGGCACCGGCCAGTTCGAACGGACCCTCATCGTCGCCGAGGACGGGGCGGAGGTGAGCTACCTGGAGGGTTGTACCGCCCCGATGCGCGACGACAATCAGCTGCACGCCGCGGTCGTCGAGCTGGTCGCCATGGAAGACGCCCGCATCAAGTACTCGACGGTGCAGAACTGGTACCCCGGCGACGCCGAGGGCAAAGGCGGGATCTACAACTTCGTCACCAAACGCGGACGCTGCGCCGGGGCGCGCTCGAAGATCTCCTGGACCCAGGTGGAGACCGGCTCGGCGATCACCTGGAAGTACCCCGGTGTCGTCCTCCAAGGCGACGGCTCGGTCGGCGAGTTCTACTCCGTCGCCCTGTCGGCCAACCACCAGCAGGCCGACACCGGCACCAAGATGATCCACATAGGCAAGAACACGACCAGCACGATCGTGTCCAAGGCGATCTCCGCCGGTCACGGCCAGAACACCTACCGGGGCCTGGTGAAGATGCTGCGATCGGCCCAGGGGGCCCGCAACCACACCCGCTGCGACTCGCTGCTCATCGGGCCCGACTGCGGCGCCCACACCTTCCCCTATATAGAGGTGAAGCATCCCTCCGCTCGGGTGGAGCACGAGGCGACCACCTCCAAGGTCTCAGACGACCAGCTGTTCTATGCGCGCCAGCGCGGCATCGGTGAGGAGGAGGCCACCTCGATGATCGTGAACGGCTTCTGCCGGGAGGTGTTCCGCGAGCTGCCCATGGAGTTCGCCGTCGAAGCCCAGCGCCTCTTGTCGGTGAGCCTCGAAGGGGCGGTCGGCTGATGCTGCTCATCGACGACCTGCACGCTTCCATTGGCGACACCGAGATCCTCTCTGGGCTAAGCCTGGAGGTGGCAGCCGGCGAGGTCCACGCGGTCATGGGTCCCAACGGGTCGGGCAAGAGCACTCTCGCCCACGTCCTCGCCGGCCGGGACCCCTACCAGGTGACCGCCGGCCGGGTCCTCTACGACGGAGCCGACCTGCTCGCCATGACGCCCGAGGAGCGCGCCGCGGCGGGGGTGTTCCTCGGCTTCCAGCACCCCGTCGAGATCCCCGGCGTGGCCAACATGTACTTCTTGCGCACCGCCCTCAACGCCCTGCGGCGCGCCCGAGGCCTCGATGAAGTCGGTCCCGTCGAGTTCCTGGCCATCGCCGAGGAGAAGCGCCGCCTGGTGGAGATGGACCGGATGCTCATGGACCGCCCGGTCAACGACGGGTTCTCCGGAGGGGAGAAGAAGCGCAACGAGATCCTCCAGATGCTGCTCTTCGAGCCGCGCCTTGCCATCTTGGACGAGACCGACTCGGGCCTCGATATCGACGCGCTACGTGTCGTCGCCGCGGGTGTCAGCTCGCTGCGATCCCCCGACACCGCCGCGATCCTCATCACCCACCACCAGCGCCTGTTGGACCATCTGGTCCCCGACCGGGTGCACGTGCTCGCCGGGGGGCGGATCGTCCGCTCCGGCGGTCCCGAGCTCGCCGCCGAGCTCGAAGCCCACGGCTACGCCGGGTTCGACACCAGGTGCAGTCGCGAGCTGCCGGCGCCGATCGGATCAGGGCGATGACACTCGCAGCTCGCACCGTGTCCGCCCACCCCAGCGAGGGGTTGCAGCTCCCGCTGGCGGGATGGCCGTCGGACCCGGACTGGCTCGCCGTCGCCCGACGCGGGGCAGCGGCGTGGGTGACGGCCAACGGGTTCCCGAGCGCCAAGCACGAAGATTGGCGCTACACGAGGATCGATCCGGCTCTCGCCATTCCCTTTGCCACCGATACCGACACCGGCCGTCGCACTGCCACCGGCGGGAGCTGGCCCGACGTGTCGCTGCGGGACCTGCTCGGCCCAGGGCTCGGCGGGATTCGCCTGGTGGTCGTGGACGGCCACTTCGCACCCGAGCTGTCGGACCACGGCTACCTGCCCAGCGGTGCACGACTCGACAGCCTGCACGACGCGCTCGCCGTCGCGCCTCATCGGCTCGAGCCCCTGTGGTCGTGGCACTCGAACGGGTACCCGCACGCCCTACGCGCCCTCAGCGACGCGCTGGCGACAGACGGGATCCTCATCGACCTGCCGACCGAGGCAGTTGTCGACGACCCGATCGAGATCGTCCTCCTCACCGTGCCGGGACGTGCTCCTCACTGGTCGCATCCCCGCATCGTGGTCCTCGCCGGAGCGGGGTCGAAGGCAACCGTGGTCGAGACTCACCTCGGCGTTCCCGGCCAACCGTCGGTGACCAACGCCCTCACCCAGGTGGTGGTGGACGACGGCGCCCAGGTGGCGCACTACGTGATCCAGGACGAGAACCTGGACAGCTTCCACTTCTCGTCGCTGGACGCCCACCTCGGCCACTCCAGTCGCTTCTCCTCCCGACTGCTCGCCGTCGGTGGCCGGATCGGCCGCCACGAGGTCCACACCGTCCTCCACGGTGAGAACGCGGAGGTCGAGCTCCACGGGCTGTTCCTCACCGGTTCCGGCCAGCACCACGACAATGCGATCCTGGTCGACCACGCCGCTCTGGGCTGTCGGAGCCACCAGATCTACAAGGGTGTGATCGACGGCGACGGCCACGGGGTGTTCAACGGCCACATCGTGGTCCGCCCCGGCGCTGTCGGCACCGATGCCCACCAGACGAACAAGAACCTGCTGCTGTCGGACCGGGCGGAGGTCGACACCCGCCCCCGCCTGGAGATCTTCGCCGACGACGTGGCTTGCACCCACGGCGCCGCCGTCGGGCAGCTCGATCCCGACGCCCTGTTCTACCTTCGCTCCCGAGGCGTCCCGCACCAGGAGGCCCGGGCGCTGCTCGTCTCGGGGTTCGTCCAGGAGGTCCTCGACTGTTTTGCCGACGGCCCCATCCGCCAGTATGCCGAACGCCTCGTCGCCGCTCACCTGGAGCCAATCATGTCAGCTGGTCGACGAGGTACCGACAGTGCATCCGACAGCGATAGCGATAGCGCGCGGGACGTCTCCGCCAGCCGATCACGAGGAGGTACGGCGAAGTGAACGAGGTCGTCGAGCTGCGACGGGACTGCCGTGCCGTGTTGATCCCGAGCGGTCGGCTGGCCGTCCTTGCCCGAGGCGAGCACGTGGCGCTCACCCAGCAGTTGGGCGGCAGCTTCACCGTCGAGATTCGCCATGGCCTCCTGGCGCGGATCGACGGCGCGGACGCCGACGCGCTCGGCGTCGAACCCCCCGCAGACGAGCAGTCCGAGGCTTGCGGCACACCCGACGTCGAACTGGTCCTCGATCGGCTGCGGACGGTGTTCGACCCGGAGATCCCGGTCAACGTGGTGGACCTTGGCCTCGTCTACACCTGCGAGGTGATCGCAGTCTCCCCCAGAGAGCACCGGGTCGAGGTGACGATGTCGATGACCGCACCTGGGTGCGGGATGGGCGATGTGCTTCGGGCCGAGGCGACCGCCAAGATCCTGGAGCTCCCCGGCATCGTCGCGGCCGACGTCGAGCTGGTCTGGGAGCCGCCGTGGGACTTGAGCCGGATGTCCGAGGCGGCCCGCCTGCAACTGGGTATGTGGTGACGCCCACCGGTGTCCGTACTAATCGAGGCCCGACACTCGCGAAAGAAAGGAGCGTATCGATGAAGGTGTGGATCGACCAGGACCTGTGCACCGGGGACGGCCTCTGCGAGGAGATCTGCCCGCAGGTCTTCACCCTGCTCGAAGACGGGCTCGCCTACGTGAAAGAAGACGGTCGGGTCCTGGACGATCCCGGCGGGTCCGAAGGTCTCGCGGCGGTGCCCTCGGACTACGAGGACGGAGTGCGCGAAGCCGCCGAGGAATGCCCAGGCGAGTGCATCTTCATCGAGGAGTAACGGGTACCCGATGCTCCTGCGCCTCGAAAGCCGCCATGCCCGGCTCCTGTGGGACGCGGGCCGCTGGCGCCGCCGCGCAGCATGTCGAGACATGGGGCCGGAACTGTTCTTCCCGGCAGGAGAGCGCACCGAGGAGGCAGCGAAGCAAGTCGCTGAGGCGAAGGGTGTGTGCGGCCAATGTGGCGTGCGCCTTCACTGTCTTACCTACGCGCTCGTCGCCAATCCCGAAGATGGGATCTGGGGAGGCCTCACGCCGAGCGAGCGCACCACGTTGCGTCGCAGGCGCGGCCTCGGACGCACGGCCGTGTCGGCCGAGATCACCCGCGGTCCTCGTCGTCACACAGACGCGGCACATCACAATGCGCCTGCGCAGACCGCTGCCGTCTGACCCCGTTCCGACCGCCGGCGGTCACCCTGGCTGGCACCTCAGAACTCCGTTGCCGTAGCTCGCACCCGTGGGCGCCGGTCAGGGCGTCACCCCTCGAGAAGCGGGAGCGTTGACGGGACCGGCCGCGACAAGAGCGTCCCCGCTGAGCCGCCCTGCGGTCAACAGGTGCACCGGGCGGATCGACAGGTTGGCCGCCACCATGATGCCGGTGACGATGAGCAGCAGCCCAGCTGCAGCCGTAGCCGCTGGAAGCGAGGCACCGAGACCCACACACAGCGCGGCGATCCCGGCAGTCGTGGTGCCGTAGGTGGCGGCGGCCCAACGGTGGTCGTAGAGGTCGGCGAACATGAGCGGCTTGCCCGACGGACCCGTGGCGACTCCCCGTGCCCGCAGTGCCGACCACACGATGAACGGCACGACCTTGTGGGCGTGGCCGACCAGTGCCTCGAGCAGCCAGCCGCCGAAGGCGGCCATAGCGGCCGCCACCAGCGCCACACCCTGGTCGTAGTGGTGCCGAAGCACCAGCGTTCCTGCGAGAGCGAGGCCGGCGCCGACGAGGAGCCACGCCGCCGAGCTAATGACGAACACGAGGTGCAAGTCGGCCTTCCTCCGGCGGTGCCGGACGTGGGCCCACAGCGACATCAGGTGGGCTCCGAGGCCGACGGCGAGGACCCCCGCCCCGACCCACGCCAGGCCGAGGATGCTCCATCCCAACCCTCCGGCAAGGGCTGCCGCTCCGATCGGGATCGTCCACACCGCGACGCTCCCGGCGCGACGTCCTGCGGGGAGGTGCGCCAGCATGAACATCGGCCACAGCTTCTCGGCGACACC
>Ga0307373_10001861_pt1 | contig 38980 bp, 31 predicted proteins | sample OX2MG_FD_202534 | JGI IMG/M metagenome (GOLD analysis project Ga0307373, IMG submission 202534) | Soil microbial communities from Risofladan, Vaasa, Finland - OX-2 | ecosystem: Environmental > Terrestrial > Soil > Coastal area > Acid sulfate soil | place: Finland: Risofladan, Vaasa | collected...
CCGATCGCTGCATCGTTTACGAACGGCTGGCCAACGCGGATCGGGCGGTGATCGCCGCTTCCGCGGTGCACGACGGCGCCGCCGCCCCGCCCCGGGCCCCGATCGAGTTGGATGCGGACTTGCGCAAAGTCTTCGGCGGCCTCACCGTTCGCCGCGAGGACATCGATGCGAGCGGACCCTTTGGTGCGGGGACCAAGAGTGCGATCGCCGTCCCGTTCGTCGTCGACGGGCAGGTGGAAGACGCGCTGGTGCTCGCGTTCGATCGGCCGCGTGGCTTCGAAGATGCGGATGTGACCGCGCTGCGGTCGCTGGCATTTCACGTGGGCCTCGCGCTCTCGAACGCGCGTTTGTACGAACGGGAACGGGCACGGCGTTCGCAAGCGGAGACGCTCGAGCGGGTGGTGCGTATCCTGCGCGATACGCAGTACGTCGACGAAGTATTATTGGTCTTTGCGGTTACGGTATCGCACGAATTGCCCGTCGATTGCGCGGCATACGCGATCGACGGTGCGTCGCTCGTGCGCCGCGCTCTGCGGATGCGCGAGCAGCGCAGCCGAGAACCGGCGGCATCGGTCGAACGCGCGCTATTGGAGCCGTTTCTTGCGGTAGAGGAGCCGTCGAGCGAATCTTTGGTGCCGCGCGCGGCTCGCTCGGCACTTTTCGACGATCGCAGCGGCGTCGTCGTTCCGTTGCGCATCGACGGCACGCTGTGGGGAATGTTCGTGGTGCGGGCCGCGGAGGGCGAAATCGATTGGCCGCACGAAGAACGCGCGACGTTTTTCCGTACGCTGGGTTCTCATCTTGAGATCGCGCTCGCGAACGCGCATGCATACGAACGCGAGTTGCGGCGAGCGCAAGAGCGGGAAACCCTGGCCGAAGCCGCGCGCTCGATTCTGAGCCACACCTCGATCTCACCGTTGGCCGACGTCATGTGCCGCTTGGCCGCGAACCTGGTTGGGGCGGAACGTGCGTGTGTCTTGCGCTGGGCCAGCACCTCGTATGAGTGCGTCGGCTACTACGGCGCCGAGGTGCCTTCGTTGATCGAGGCTAGCGGGTTCGATGTCGCCCATCGCGCCGAACGTCTCTCGGGGCTTGGGAGCGACGACCGGCGGGTCCAGCGCTTGATCGACGGGCCCGGTTACGTCGTGATCCCGCTCGCGCGATCGGCGGCGCCGGATCGCGCCGTCGATACCATCGATGCGTTCTTGCTGCTCGGACGCGAGAATCGCGGGCGATTTGGTCGGGACGAGCTGCGATTGTTGCAAGAGTTCGGGGCGTTGCTGGCCCTGGCTTTGCGAAACCTGGAACTGTACGAGGCGATGAGTTTCGCCAATCGTGCGCTCCAAGAGTCGAGCGAATTTAAAGACGATCTGCTCGCAATGTTGGCCCACGATTTCAAGGGCCCGCTGACGGTGATTCTTGGATACTGCGAACTGTTGCTGGAAGCCGAGGACGAAGGGCGCGAGGAAATCGAGACGATCTTTTCGCAGACTCGCCGGCTGGTGCGACTTTCGGACGACGCGCTCGTTTTGGCGCAGACGCAATCCGAGGGCTTTTCGCTCGCTCGGACGACGCTGGAGCTCGGATCGTTCGTCGCGGACTGCGCGCGGGCCGCGGCACCCAACAACGAGCGCGTGGTCGTAGAGGTTCCGTCCGAACCGATTCCGGTGGAGCTGGATCCTCAAAGGTTCCGGCACGTGGTCGATAACCTGCTTCAGAACGCGCTGAAATACTCCGAAGGCACCGTGCGTGTGCGGGTCCGTCGAGCGGCCGATCGGGCGCTCATCGAGGTGAGCGACGAGGGGATCGGTATTCCGAGCGAGGAGTTGGCAACGCTCTTCACTCGATTCGGCCGAGCAAGCAACGCCAGACGCCAGGGGATCGCCGGGTCCGGAATAGGCCTCTACGTTGCGCGCAAGATCGTCGAGGCCCACAAGGGGGCGATCGTCGTACAGAGCAAGGAAAACCAGGGCAGCACCTTTATCGTTAGCCTTCCCATAGTCTCCTAATCCGCCCGGCTCGCAAGGGTGCGACAACGGTCGCATCCCGACGGTGTACAATAGGAGGCTGGGGGCAGAGGCCCCGCACGCTAGGAGAACACGAGTACCCGTATGGCATTCCTGAAAGCGCTGTTTGACGGCAACGAGCGAGAAGTCTCGCGATTGCGGCGCACCGTCGATAAGGTCAACGCGTTAGAATCGGCGACGCAAGCGCTCTCCGACGAAGCGCTCCGCGCAAAAACGATCGAGTTTCGCGAACGCCTGCAAGCAGGCGAAACGCTGGACGATCTCCTGCCCGAAACGTTCGCCGTCGTCCGCGAGGCCGGCAAGCGCGTTCTAGGGATGCGCCATTTCGACGTCCAGATCATGGGCGGCCAGGTGCTGTACGAAGGCCGCATCGCGGAGATGAAGACCGGCGAAGGCAAGACGCTCGTCGCGACGCTTCCCGTATATGCCCGCGCCCTCGAGGGCCGCGGCGTCCACGTGGTCACCGTCAACGACTACCTTGCGCGTCGCGATGCCGAATGGATGGGGCCGCTTTACGAGTTCTTAGGACTGACCGTCGGCATCATCCAACACGGGCTCGAACCCATCGAGCGCCGCGCGCAGTATGCGTGTGACGTCACCTACGTTACCAATAACGAGGTTGGGTTCGATTACCTACGCGATAACATGGCGTGGCAGGTAGAAGATTTGGTTCAGCGCGAGTTGTATTTCGCGCTGATCGACGAAGTCGATTCGATCCTCGTCGATGAGGCGCGCACCCCGCTGATCATCAGCGGCCCGTCGCAAGAATCGACCGAACTCTACGGAAAGTTCGCGCAGATCATCCCGCGTTTAAAAAAAGGCGAAGACTACACGGTCGACGAGAAGGCACACGCCGTGCCGATCGCCGAACCCGGCGTCGCAAAAGTCGAGAAGATGCTCGGCATTCAAAATCTGTACGATCAGCGCAACATCGAGCTCGCGCATCAACTCAATGCGGCGCTCAAAGCCTGGAATCTATTCCATCGCGACCAGCAATACATCGTCAAAGACGACGAAGTAGTCATCGTCGATGAATTTACGGGACGCCTGATGTACGGTCGCCGTTATTCCGACGGCATCCATCAAGCAATCGAGGCCAAAGAAGGCATCAAAGTTCGTGGCGAGGACCAGACGCTCGCGACGATCACGTTCCAAAATTTGTTCCGCCTCTACGACCATCTGGCCGGTATGACCGGCACCGCAAAAACCGAAGAACGCGAGTTTCGCGATATCTACGCCTTGGACGTCGTCATCATTCCGACGAACCAACCGATGGCGCGTAAAGATAGTACGGACATCGTCTTCAAATCCGAAAAAGCGAAGTTCGAGGCCGTCGTCAACGAAATTCTCGAGGAGCACGGCAAAGGCCGCCCCGTCCTGGTGGGCACGCGCTCGATCGAGAAGAGCGAGTTGTTGGCTTCGATGCTGCGTCGTCGCGGCGTCGAATGCAACGTGCTCAACGCAAAATATCACGAACAAGAAGCGGAGATCATCAAGGATGCGGGCCAGCCCTCGCAGGTGACGATCGCTACCAACATGGCCGGGCGCGGTACCGATATCAAACTCGGCGAAGGCGTGGCCGCGAACGGCGGCCTGCATATCATCGGGACGGAGCGCCACGAGTCGCGGCGTATCGACAACCAGTTGCGTGGCCGCGCCGGGCGCCAAGGCGACCCCGGTTCCACACGCTTCTACATCTCGCTCGAAGACGAAGTGATGCGTCTGTTCGGCGGCGATCGCATGAACGCGATCATGGAGCGCGTCGGCTTTACCGACGAGCAGCCGATCGAATCGGGCCTAGTGACCAAGTCGATCGAACGCGCGCAGAGCAAGGTTGAAAACCACAACTACGAGATGCGAAAGCACGTCCTCGAATACGACGACGTGATGAACAAGCAGCGCGAGATCATCTACGCCGATCGCCGCGCGATTCTAGAGGGAACCTTCGACGGGCGCACCTTTTTGCTCCAATCTCTCGCGGCCAAAGTCGACGAGGCGGTCGAGCACAACGCGCCGGAAAATGCCCACCCGAGCGAGTGGGATTACGACGAGATGCTCAACGAACTCGAACTGATTTTCCCCATCAAGCAAGAGTTGAGCCCGGACGATCTGCGCGGTAAAGATAAAGAAGAGATCCGCGCCCTTCTGCAAGAGAAAGCACTCGCGGCATACGAAGCCAAAGAAGCAGAAGTGACGCCCGAGATCATGCGCGTGGTGGAATCGCGCTACTTGATGCTGCCGATCATCGATCGGCAGTGGGTCGATCACCTCTACGTGATGGATCATCTCAAAACCGGCATCGGCTTACGCGGTTACGGCCAGAAAGATCCCCGGGTCGAGTACGAAAAGGAAGCGTACGAAATCTTCGAGTCGCTCAAGAACAACATCGCGGACGAAGCCGTCAAGGGGATATTCCGCGTCGTGATCGAGCACGGGCCGCCGCCCGATCAGCAATCGCCGATGCAGCAGTTCGAGACGATTCCCGATGGAGCGATGCTGCCGCAGGCCGCTCCGAACGGCCGGCTCTCGCCGGATCAGGCGGAACAACTGCTCGGCCCAATCCCCGGCTCGCAACGCCGCCCCGCGCAACTGCACACCAATAAGGACGACGAATCGCCGGCGGCACCGGTGCATCGTAACGAACCCAAAGTGGGGCGCAACGACATCTGCCCATGCGGCAGCGGGAAGAAATACAAGAAATGCCACGGCAGCGGGGTCGCATAGCACCTTAGAGGTTCGGGTCGCCGTATTGAAAGGCGATCGGCTCGATCGGCCGGGGGCGCATCCACGTGCCGGGAAGGCCGTTACCGCCGGCCGGCGTCTGCGGCATGCCCGTTGGACCGTTCGTCAAGGCGCCGCCCAAATCGACGTTGTTCGCGTTACAAGTGACGTCCACGCCGTTCCCATTTTTACGCAAGGTCGTGGTGATGCTTCCGCCTAGCCCGTTATTCGCGGTCATCTGCACCGAACCGTCGGTACCGAGCATGACGGTGTCGCCGTTTCCGAGATTGAGGGGCGTGCCCGACTGTAATTGTAGCGGCATGCCGTTCTGCATCACGGTCGCGGTACCGGCGTTATCAAGGCTGACGCTCGTCGCGCCGTAGTTGGTGGAGATCGTCGCGCGCTGGTTCCACGCGATGCCTTGGGCGTTGGGCGGCGTCGTCTGCGTGGCGAGCGAGAAACCGCCCGGGAACGAATCGGAGTGCAGCAGGTCGGGCTGGTTGCCCATGTTGTCCCAAGCCGTTCCGTTGAAACTCAAATGCGGGTCGCCCAGCGATGCGCCGTTCGCATTGCCGTAGTACTGCTCGCCCGGGACGCCGGGGTTGCCGGCGCCCCCGCTCGCGAACTGCGAAAGCATCGAGCTGAGCTGTTGGATGAGGCTTTGAATCGCGCCCCACAGCCCGCCCGATTGCCCCGACGTTTGCCCGAAGTAGCCGCCCCCGTAGCCACCGGGGCCTTGAGGCGGGATCAGCCGGGCGATCGCATCGGCCGGGGTGCCCATAGGGTTGAAGGACGGCGGGGCGATCGCCCCGCCGTCGGGATCGGTGCCGCCGGCAAATGCCGCGAACGTTGGGTCGGCCTGAGGTTGAACGATCATAGGAGCCCTCCATCGTGTCGAGTACGCCGCTCTATCACGCGTTAGGCATGCCGCGACAAGGGAGCGGGCCGGTCGGTGAGAAACCGCTCCACCCGCAATGAGCGATTCTCAGATGACCACGATCACCCGTCTGCACGACCGTCTCGCGACCCTCAAGGAGCGTCTTTGACTACGCTGCCAAGACGCGTGAGATAGCCGAACTCGACGAGCGTACCCGTGCCGACGGTTTCTGGAACGACACCGAACGGGCGCAGACGGCGATGAAACTTCTGGCCGACCTCAAAGAGGAGGTCGCGCGTATCGACGGCGCCGCGAGCTCGCTTGCGGACGCGCGAGAGATGCTCGAACTTTTCGACGCCGATCCCGCGGCCGAGCGGGAGATCGATGCCAACCTCGACGGCGTTCAAGCTGCGATCGAAGCATTGGAGATGGCGGCCAATTTCGACGGCGAATTCGACACGCACAACGCCATTGTGAGCATCTTCGCGGGCGCCGGCGGCGTCGATGCCGCCGACTGGACGCAGATGCTGCTGCGCATGTATCTTCGCTGGGCCGAAACCAAGGGGTTTCGCACCCAAATCGTCGAGCAGTCAGAGGCGGAAGAGGCCGGCCTCAAATCGGTGACGTTTTTCTTGCGCGGCCGCAATGCCTACGGAATGCTCGAAAGCGAGCGCGGCGTCCATCGTTTGGTGCGCCTCTCGCCCTTCGATGCCGCGCATCGTCGCCACACGTCGTTCGCCGCGGTCGATATCGTCCCCGAAATCGAAGCCGGCGAGAAGAGCGATATCGAGATCAAACCCGACGATTTGCGTTTCGAAACGTTCAAGTCCGGCGGCGCCGGCGGCCAGCACGTCAACAAGACCGAATCCGCCGTGCGCATCGTGCATATCCCCACGGGTATCGTGGTGGCATCGCAACAAGAGCGCTCGCAAGCGCAAAACCGCGAGGTCGCGATGACGATTCTGCGCGCCAAGCTCGTCTTGCGGGCGGCCGAAGAACGCGACGCAAAGATGAACGAGCTGCGTGGAGAGCGGCAAGCCAACGAATGGGGATCGCAGATTCGCTCGTACGTGCTACAGCCGTATCAATTAGTGAAAGATCACCGTACGAACGTTGACGTCGGAGACGCACAGCGCGTGTTGGACGGCGATATCGACGCGTTCATTTGGCCGTACTTGCAGCAGCGCCGTACGCCGGCGAAGGCATAAGCGCGTGAGGGATCGGGTCGTCTGGGGCCTTACCGCGCTTTATGCGGTGCTCTTTACGGCCCTCGGCGTCGTGCGGTACTCGGCGCATCGCAATTTCGTCGATTTTGGAATCTTCGCGCAGACGGCGGCGAGCGCGTTCGGGTGCTTTTGCAATGCGGTCGAGGGCAGCCATTACGCGTTCCATTTCTCGCCGATGCTCTATATCGTGGGAGCTGTCATAGCGCTCGTTCGATCGCCGATCGCGCTGATCGCGCTTCAGGCGATTGCCGGAGCGCTCGTGATACCGCCGATTGCCGGGATCGTGGCGCGGCACGGCGACCGGAGGCTCTCTCGATTGACGGCTGCGGTCGTCTTTCTCTATCCGGCGCTCGGCGGCGCGATCTTCACGGATTTTCACGAAAACGGATTCGCACCCGCGGCGGTTGCGTGGATGCTCTGGGCGTTCGACGGCGGATACTTGGTCGCAACCGCGTTCGCGGCGGCGATCGTGTTGTGCGTGAAAGAAGATCAAGCACTCTTCTTGGCCGCCGCCGGCGGCATCGGCGCCTGGCGCTATCGCGGCAGTACCGCCGGTCGTTACGCACTGGGGATCGGCGTTGCAGCGCTTGCGGTATTCGGTCTCTTTTTTCTGGCGATCCAACCGCATGCCGCGGCGAATCCTCAATGGGCCCCGACGCGCTTCTACGCTTGGACTGCCGCCGATGTCCGCGCGCTCGTTCCGCTCGGAGTGTTGGAGCGACTGGGATTCTTCGCGTTGGCGTTTGGGCCGCTGCTCTTTCTGCCGTTTCGCTCGTGCATGATGTGGCTGGCCGCCGCCCCGCTGGCGGAGGTACTGCTCTCGAGAATGTCGACCACATTCACGCTGGGCACGCACTACGCCGGCGCGTGGATCGGTTACGTTCTGGTAGCGTTTGCGTTCGCGGTCGGCGGCCTTGGGGCACCGCGGGCACGCAAATATCTCTGGTGGTGCATCGCAATCTGCGTGCTGGAATACGCCGTGGCGAATCCGCTTCATCCGGGCCTGAATCTTCACCCGCCCGCTCCCCGAGATGCAGCGCTAGAACGCGTGCTGCGCGGCCTGCCGCCGGATATCAGCATCGCAACACAAGAAGAAGCCTACACGCATCTCGCGTTGCGCGACCCCTATGCGCGCCCGCTCCCCGACGATCCGGCGCGGATCACGCACGCATGCTTCGTCTTGCTCGATCGCGACTATCCGGATTCGCCGCGGCTGGTCGAATACGGATCGAGGGTCGATGCGCTGGTTCGCTCCGGCGTCTACGCGACGGTGTTGCACCGTGGCGGAATCGAATTGTACCGCCGCCGCGGCGCGTGCCGCTAAAGCGCTCGGGACGTGCTCGCCGTGGTCGGGGCACCGCTCGTCGGCGTGCATCCTGCACGCCTCCTGCTCCTGCGTTTTTGCGCAACGCCCAAAGGAAGTTGGCATCCTGCCAATTGCGCAAAAATCACAGGTGCCCCAACCACGGCGAGCACCTCCCGAGCGCTTTAGCGGCTAGCCGAGCAATTGCGTTAACGCCGTGCTTGCGCGTCGATGCCATTCCGGCGTAGCCTCGATCGCTCGGTACGGGGCCGCCCATGGGTGCCAGCGTGCTACCTGCAACTCAAAGGCGGGGCCCGGCGGAAAGATTGCGACCGTCGGCGTGCCCGTCATGCCGGCGATATGGATGGCTCCCGAATCCGGCGCGACGAGCGCGCGCGCGTTTGCGATCGCGGTTTTCCAGGGCGGCAGCGTCTCGAACAATTCGACCTCGATGCCGGTGCGCTCGTGCCAGCGCGCGGCGTAGGCCGATTCGCGAGCCGAAGCGACGGCACGCAACGGTGCGACGCCGGCGAGATCGCGCGCGAGTTGCGTGACGCGTTCGAATGCGATACCCAGGCGTTCCCATTTGTCGGTGATCTGCAGAGCGACCCGCGGATCCGCTGCAACGTTCCCGTCGACAACGAAGGGTCGCAACAATGCGGGGTCCTTGCTCGGCGACGTTGCGGGGAGGAGCTGCTGGCCCAGCGCGAAGAGCGCCTCGCATTCGTGCGCCGCGTTGGAATCCAATCCGGCGGCGCGATGCAGCGTCTGCGTGAGCAGCGAGCGCACCCAGAGCGTCTTCAACGGCTTGCCCCAGCCGTTGTCGAAACCGATTCGCGCCCGCGCTTTGCTTGCCGCAGCGAGCCGGTATCCGCCGGGATCTTCCGTCGCAACCAGTGCGTGGGTGTACGCACGCTCCGCGAGCTCGGCACCGAAACGGGCGATCGCTGCGAGATTCTCGTGCGTATCGGAGCGAAGGGCGAACGGCGCGATAAAGCGCTCGCGCGCGGCCGACGACGTCAACGCGTCGAAGTTTTCGGCCCGCAGCACGATGTCGGTGGGGATTCCGCGGTGCGAGAGGGCTTGGAGCAACGGCGTTAGCGCGACCGCGTCGCCGATCGCGTCCAGACGGATGATGAGCACCGATGGTGAAGATTGCGCCATGTCCTATTGCGGAGCTTCGGCGTGATCGCACGTGAAGCCGTTTCGACCTTCGACGATCTCGAAGGGTATCGCATCGTGCGGACCTTCGGGTACGTCTCCGGTATCGCCGCGCGGCCGCGCAATCGGCTGCGGGCCACCTTTCGCAGCTTGGGCATGCTGATCGGCATGTCGCCGGGCGAATTCTTGAGCGATGCCGAGCATCTGCGCTCTGAGGCGATGGACGGCATCTACAAGCGCGCGGACGCGCTCGGAGCCAACGCGGTCGTCGGTTTGCAGTTCTACGTCTCGGAGGACGGCGACGGGTCGTGTAAGGTCGTCGCCTTCGGGCAGGCCGTGTTCGTCGAAGCGATCGGCGAGGGCGAGTAGTGTCGCTGGAAGAGCGGGCCCGCCGTTCGAGGCTCCTGGCCGCCGCGGCAGCGAAGACGGCGGCCTGCCGGCTCTGCGCGATCGGTTCGGAGCGCCGCAATAATGTTTACGGAGAGGGCGATCCGTGCGCGCGGCTGATGATCGTCGGTGAAGGCCCCGGGGAGACGGAGGACCTGTTCGGCCGGCCGTTCGTCGGGCGCGCCGGGCAATTGCTCGAACGGATGCTGGGCGCGATCGATCTCGCGCGTGAGGACGTGTACATCTGCAATACGGTCAAGTGCCGCCCCACTTCACCGAGCCCGCGCGGGCCGAAGAATCGCGCCCCAGAACCCGGCGAGATGGCCAACTGCCGCCCCTACCTCGACGAGCAGATCGATATCATTCGGCCGAGCGCGATCTTGGCGCTTGGAGCGCCGGCCGCCAAGAGCTTTCTCGGGCGCGAGTTCGCGATCGGCAAGATGCGGGGCATCTGGTACGAGGGGCCACTGGGCATCCCGTTGATCGCCACCTATCATCCGGCCTATCTCTTGCGCCAGACCGGCGGCGAACTCGAAGGCGTCAAGCGCCTGGTTTGGTCGGATCTGAAGGCGGTGCGGACGAAGCTCGCCGAGCTGAGGGAGCCTGCGCCCCCGGGGCCACCCGAACAAGTCGGACTCTTTTAGCACCCTCCGTGGTATCATGGGCGCCGTGATACGCGACGCCCAAACCACCTGGTTCAACGATAACGCCCGCCGCATCGGCTTTGCCGATGTGGACGAGTTCGCGCTGGCGTTTGCCTTGAAGCCCTACCGGCTCAAGCAGATCTACCGCGCCGCGACCAAAGAGTGGCTTGAAAACGTGGAGGCGGTAACCACGCTTCCCAAAGAGCTGCGGGCCGGGCTGACCGAACGAGGGCTTTCGTTTTCATCGGTCGAGCCGATCGTGGTGCAGCGCTCGCACGATGCGAAGACGACCAAGGGCCTGTTTCGTCTGCGCGACGGCAACGAAGTCGAAGCGGTGCTGATGGAACACAAAGGCGATCGCACGACCGTGTGCATCTCGTCGCAGGCGGGCTGCGCGTTCGCGTGCGCGTTTTGTTCGACCGGACAAGCCGGCTTCACGCGAAACCTCGAAGCGACGGAAATTTTCGATCAAGCGCGCTTCTTTGCTCGCGATCTCGCGACGCGCGGCAAGAAGATCACCAATATCGTGTTCATGGGGATGGGCGAGCCGTTTCATAACTACGATGCGGTGATGAGCGCCGTCGCATTGCTCAACGACGCGCACGGCTTCGGGCTGGGGCATCGCCACATCACGATTTCAACCGTCGGATTGGTCGATCGCATCGATCAATTCGCGCAGGAGGGGTTGCAGGTGAATCTCGCGATCTCGCTCCACGCCCCGAACGACGAAGTACGCAACACGTTCATGCCGGTGAATCGCCGCTACAATACCGAGCAACTGCTTGCAGCCTGCGAGCGATACGTGGCGACGACCCGTCGCAAGGTGTTTTTCGAATACGTCATGCTCGCCGGCGTGAACGACACCGACGAGTGCGCGCATCAGCTCGCCGAGCTGATGCGCGGCAAGCTGTACCACGTCAATCTCATCCCGTATAACGCCACCCCGGACGGCCCGTTCGCGGGAACGGCAGACGACGCCATTTGGAAATTCGCGGCCATTTTGGATGCGGCGGGGGTGCCGACCACGGTCCGCCACAACATGGGTCGCGATATCGCCGCAGCTTGCGGCCAGCTCAGGGCGGAGACGCAGCCGAAGGCGCACAAAGTGAGCGCATAGACAAAAACGAGGCGCCGCATTGCTGCGACGCCTCGTGCGCTTCGATGTGCCTGCGGGCTTGATACGAGACCCACAATAACACGCCTCGCGCGACTGCGCAACGGAGTGTGACCGTCGCGGCTGGAGCGCCCGGGAATCGAACCCGGAACTGCGTGGTGTATCAAGCCCGCAGTCGACACCATCGAAGCGCCCCAGCCTTCTTCCATCCCTCGCGAGGACGCTCGAGTAAAGGGTAGACGAGTTCGACTCGTCCGGCTGCCTGCGGGCAACTCAGGGCGCAGATGCAGCCGGAAGCGCACAAGGCGAGCGCGTAGACAAAAAACGAGGCGCCGCATTACTGCGACGCCTCGCGCGTTTCGATGTGAGCCGAAGGCCTGATACACGGCCGACGATAGCACATCTCCGACGACTGCACAACGCTCGGGGGAGCGTCGCGGCTGGAGCGCCCGGGAATCGAACCCGGAGCCGAGCGGCGTATCAGACCTTCGGTCGACGCCATCGAAACGCCCCAGCGCCTCTCCATCCCGCGCGTATACGCAGGCAACAAGCGTGGGGCGCCGGTGAGTTCGATGAATCCGTCGGTCTGCTGGGAACGCGTAGACGAAAAAACGAGGCGCCGCATTACTGCGACGCCTCGTGCGCTTCGATGTGTACTGCCGGAATGACACCCCAGGCTTCTCCGACGGTAACACACCTCAAACGACTGCACAACAGCGGGTGGACTGTCGTGGCTGGAGCGCCCGGGAATCGGACCCGGCCTACCCGGGGTGTCACACCGGTAGTCGACACCAGTCGAAACGCCCCAGCGCCGATCTCTTCCCACACCGAAGCCTTGCCAACAAGTGGCGTCGGTGAGGTACCCGTTACAAGCGGCGGCGGAACTATGCGTATTGACGGACGCGCCATTAAGGCGTGCGGAGAACTGATTGGTGCAGCTTCGGAATATATAATGCTATGGGTCGCTGAGCGATCCGGCGTCGATCCAGGAAAGCCCGGTTTCCCTAGGAACAACCTACAACGATGCCTCTTGTGCTGATGCAGCGTGCTTGGAAAGACGATCCCAAATATAAGGACACGGAGTTCGTCGTCTATCACTATCCGCGGCAGTACTTCGATCGCATTCATGGCGGCGAGAAGTTCGTCTATTATCGGCCGTCGCGGGGAGCGAATGCCCTGCAGGCGAGTTCGTACTTTGGCTGCGGCGAACTGGGCGACGTTTGGGAAGACCCCTACGACCCCACGCACCGGTATGTCGGCGTTCGGAAACCCATCCGATTCGCTCGGGTGGTCAATTACGCTGACGCTACGCACCGAATGTATGAGTCGCGTTTCGCGACGCGCAACGCATTTCAGGGGCACTCGGTCCGGTATATCGACGACCTCGATTTTTATAGGATTTTGGAGGCCGCCGGACTGACCGGCGCCGCCATTGCCGACGCCCCGACGATCGATGATGTGATGGCCGGAATCGCGTCACCGTTGAAAGCCCCGCCCTTGGACGAATTTAGACCGTTGCTTGTGGTCCCTGAGGGAACCGGATACCGGCCGCAGGGAGACGGACCGGACGTTTACGAGGCTGCAGCCCTGCAAGAGCGAGCGCGGGCGGACCACCAGGACACGTTACGCCTGCTCAAGCACCGGATCGATGCTAGCGGCGGCTCCTGCCTGTATAACAACAACATCGACCTTCTCGCACAATTTGACGATCGCCGGCTCCTGGTTGAAGTCAAGAGCCTGAACAACCCAGCGTCAACCGTCGATCGAATGCGATACGGCATGGGACAACTCTTCGACTACTCCGTGCGTTATCGAGCGACGATCGGGGGTGCAAGCCCGGTTCTGGCGTTCGGTGCACTCCCGCGGCACGATGTTTCCTGGATTTCCGAGATACTCCAGGGTAACGAGGTTGCGTTCGTGGCGCGGGAGCACGGTGAGCTCGTGCCCATGAACGAGCTCGCTCGGCAGCTGCCGGTTTTTCGCTAAAAGACTGAACGGGGCTTGGTATCGTGATGCTCGTAGCGTTGTGTATCTTTGTCGTGTTCGTCAATGCGGCGTTCGCCGTGCGGTCGTTGATGATTGCGGCGCGGTCGCGGGCGCATTTGGAGGCGGTAGAGTTGGATGGGGCGTTCCCCGCGCTGTCCATCGTCGTTCCGGCGCGCGACGAGGAGCGGCAGATCGAAGCGTGCGTGCGCTCCTTGCTCGCACAGGAGTATCCGAATTTCGAAGTGATCGTCGTCGACGATTGCTCGCAGGACGGAACGCGCGCGATCCTGGATCGGATCGCGCTTGAAGACGAGCGGCTCATCGTCGTGGGCGGCGAGCCGTTACCGCAAGGATGGGTCGGCAAGCCGTGGGCGCTCGAACAGGGGATACGCGCGGCTCGCGGCACGTGGCTGCTTTCGACCGATGCCGATACCGAACACGAGCCGCTCGCGGCCGGTTCGGCGCTCGTCTATGCGGTGAAGCATCGGCTCGATGCGTTGAGCCTGCTCACCGACCAAACGATGGTCGGCCCGGCCGAGCGGCTGATCCTTCCAAGCATTCTGTGGATTATTGCGTTTGCCGTCGGCGGCCTCGACGATGTCAACGATCCGCTAAAACCCGATGCGGCGCTTTTCAACGGCCAGTTTGTCCTGATGACACGGGATGCGTACGAGGCGATCGGCGGCTATGCGGCGCTCCGCGGCGAGGTTGCCGAAGATCTCGAACTCGCGCGCCTCCTCAAGGCCGACGGCCGCTTTTCGATCGCGCTCGTCGGCGCGCAGGGGCTCGTTCGCACGCGAATGTACCGCTCGTTTCACGAAGTGTGGAATGGTTTCGTCAAAAATTTCGCGCTGGGCGCACGCGGCAAGGCTGGGACTACGGCGCTCGGGCTGCTGTTTTTGGCGAGCCTCTCTCCGCTTTCGCCGATCGCGCTCTGTCTGTTTGCCTCCGGCGACCGTGCCGGCCTCGCGCTTGCGGTCGGGTTCGCGATGCTGGCGGCGTCCCTGGCAGCGGAGTACGGAATGGCTCGGGCCCGTTTTCCTCGCGGGTCGGGCTGGACGATCCCGGTCGGCGTGGCGGTACTCTTCGCTATCTTCGCGACGTCGCTGGTGCGCTATGCAAGCGGGCTCGGCGTCGAGTGGCGCGGGCGGCACTACACCTAAGGGCGCTGTGAAGCGAGCGTTCAAGGACTCTCCTGCCCGACGGGGCCACCGGGCAGCCGGGATATTTCTTATAGTGTATTAAATCTACAAACTCTTATGGACATGGCTGCCTCCGAATCTCGCGTAACGATGGACGAAATAACGGCGCTGGCGAAGCGCCGTGGCTTCATCTTTCAGTCCAGTGAAATCTACGGAGGCCTCAACGGCTTCTACGATTACGGGCCGCTGGGCGCGATCCTCAAGCGTAACGTGAAGAACGCGTGGTGGCGCGATACCGTCGAATTGCGCGACGACGTCGTCGGCTTCGATTCGTCGATCATCATGCATCCGCTAACGTGGAAGGCTTCGGGGCACATCGATGCATTCCACGATAAGCTCGTGGACTGCCGCGTCTGCAAGCATCGCTTTCGCTTCGATCATCTCAAGGATCCCAATCAATGCCCGGACTGCGGTAGCAAGCAGTCTTTCACCGAGCCGCGCAATTTCAATCTCATGATGAAGACGCAGATCGGGCCGATGGAAGACAGCGCGTCGACCGCTTATCTGCGCCCGGAGACCGCTCAGGGCATTTTCGTGAATTTTAAGAACGTTTACCAGACCGCTCGCAAGCGGCCGCCGTTCGGCATCGCGCAGATCGGCAAGTCGTTTCGGAACGAGATCACGCCCGGCAACTTCACCTACCGCGTGCGCGAATTCGAACAAGCGGAACTGGAGTACTTCGTCCCCGACGACGGTAAGGATCTGGAGATCTTTCGCGAGTGGGTCGATCGGCGGAAGAACTGGTATGCGAGTTACGGCGTCAAACCCGATCGCCTGCGCTTCTACGAACTAACCGACAAGGAACGCCCGCACTACGCCAAGGCCGGCATCGACGTCGAGTATCTTTTCCCATGGGGTTGGGGCGAACTCGAATCGATCGCTCATCGCGGCACCTACGATCTCGACGCACACATGGCCCTTTCGGGCAAAGACCTGCGCTTCTTCGACGAAGCCTCGAAGGCACATTACACGCCGATCCTCATCGAGAGTTCGGCGGGGATGGATCGCACGACGCTCACCATGCTCGTCGATGCATACGATCGCGAACGCAGCACCGATCCCAACGGCAAAGCGACCGACCGCGTCGTTTTGCGCTTTCATCCCTACATCGCACCGGTGCAAATAGCGGTATTTTCGCTCGCCCGCAATAAACCGGACTTGGTCGAGCGCGCCCGGAGCATCGAAATGGCGCTGCGTCCGGCCTATCGCACGCAATACGACGAAGGCAATATCGGCCAACTCTACCGACGCCAAGACGAGATCGGCACGCCGCTGTGCGTGACCATTGACTACGATACGCTTGAAGATGGGACGATAACCGTGCGCGAACGTGATTCGATGAAGCAGGAACGGGTGTCGCAGCCGGGCCTCGAACGCTATCTGCACGAGCGGATCAGCGCATGACCAAGTACGTCTACTTCTTCGAAGAAGGCAATGGGTCGATGAGCGACCTGCTGGGCGGGAAAGGCGCGGGGCTTGCCGAGATGACGGCCGCGGGCTTGCCCGTGCCGTCGGGTTTTACGATTACGACCCAGGCGTGCCTAGGTTTCTACGACGCCGATAAACACTTCCCCGACGGCTTGGACGCGCAAGTCGCTCAGGGCATCGAAACGCTCGAGAAGCGCACGGGAAAGTCTTTCGGAGACCACGGCGACCCGCTGTTGGTATCGGTTCGCAGCGGCGCGCGCGTCTCGATGCCCGGCATGATGGACACGATCCTCAATCTCGGGCTCAACGATCGCACGGTTGAGGGCTTGGCGAAGCTCACCGGCAACGAACGCTTTGCGTGGGATGCGTATCGCCGGTTTATCATGATGTTCTCGTCGGTCGTTCTCGGACTGCACAAAGACCCGTTCGAAGAGCTGATCGACGAACGCAAGAAGGCGCTCGGAATCGCGAACGATCCCGATATCGACGCCGAGTCCTGGAAAACGCTGGCCGCGCAGTTCAAAGACATCGTCAGCCGGCAGACCGGCAAAGCCTTTCCGCAAGACGTGCGCGAGCAACTCCGTCTAGCGATCGGCGCCGTCTTCGATTCGTGGAACTCCAAGCGCGCGATCGACTATCGCCAATACAATAAGATCTCCGATAGTTGGGGAACGGCCGTCACCGTCATGGAGATGGTGTTCGGCAATATGGGGAGCGATTCTGGCACGGGGGTAGCCTTCACCCGCGATCCGAATACCGGCGAGCGCAAGTTGTTCGGTGAATACCTCACCAACGCGCAGGGCGAAGACGTGGTGGCCGGCATTCGAACGCCGGAGAAAATCTCGGACCTCGAACGAACGCAGCCGGACATCTACAAGCAGTTCGTCGATATTGCCGATCGGTTGGAGCGGCACTACCGCGACGTGCAAGATATCGAGTTTACGGTCGAGCGAGGCAAGCTCTTCATGTTGCAGACGCGCAGCGCCAAGCGCAGCGCGGAGGCGGCGGTGCGGATCGCGATCGACCTCGTCCACGAAGGCCTGCTCGACCGCAAAACGGCGGTCGGCCGCGTCGGCGCGCAGTCGCTCGATCAGCTCTTCCACGCCCGGATCGACGCGACGCAAGGCTTCGCCGTTGCAGCCAAGGGCCTCAACGCCTCGCCCGGCGCTGCCGCCGGGCAGATCGTCCTAACGGCGGACGACGCCGTCGAATGGCGCGATGCCGGCAAGGACGTCATTCTCGTGCGCGTGGAGACCACGCCGGATGACGTGCACGGCATGATCGCCGCGCGCGGCATCCTTACCGCCAAAGGCGGCGCGACCTCGCACGCGGCGGTGGTCGCTCGCGGCATGGGCAAACCGTGCGTCGCCGGGTGCGACGCGCTCCAGATCGAGCGCCGCACCAAGAGCGTCACGCTGGGCGGCGTGGCGTTACACGAAGGCGATTGGCTGACGATCGACGGTACGACCGGAAACATCATGCTCGGCAAACTGGGGCTGATTCCGCCGCCGTCGCAGTTACCGGAGTGGCTGCAGACCTTTCTTTCTTGGGCGGACGAGCTGCGCCGTATGCAAGTGTGGGCTAACGCCGATACGCCCGAAGACGCGCAAAAGGCCCGCGAGCTCGGGGCCGAAGGCATCGGCTTGTGCCGAACCGAGCACATGTTCATGCAACAGGATCGGCTCCCGGTCGTCCAACAGATGATCCTAGCGAATACGAAAGAGGCGCGCGAAACCGCGCTGCAGCAGCTCCTGCCGTTTCAACGTGAGGATTTCGTCGGGATCCTTGAAGCGATGCATGGCCTGCCGGTAACGATTCGATTGCTGGACCCGCCGTTGCACGAATTTTTGCCGTCGCTCGAGCAACTGCTCGTGGAAACGACCGAGCTACGGCTGACGCGTGGCACGGACTCCGAAGAGTTCAAAAAACAGGATGCGATCTTGCGCCGCGTCCAGCAACTGCACGAGCAAAATCCGATGCTCGGTTTGCGCGTTTGCCGGTTAGGCATCGTCTATCCCGAAATCTATGCGATGCAAGTGCGCGCGATCTTCGAAGCGGCGTGCTTGCTGAAACAGCGCGGCGTCGACGCCCGGCCCGAGGTGATGATCCCCGGCGTCGGAACCAAGGAAGAGATGCAGACGACGTACGACTCTGCGAAGAAGGTCGCGGATGAAGTTCTGGCGGCGCACGGCGTCGATCTCGTATATAAGATCGGTACGATGGTCGAGTTGCCGCGTGCCTGCGTGGTTGCCGACGAACTCGCCGCCTACGCGCAGTTCTTCTCGTTCGGTACGAACGATCTTACGCAGACGACTTACGGCTACAGTCGCGATGATGCGGAGCAATCGTTCATCCCGCAGTACCTCGAGAAGCGTATCCTCAAAGACGATCCGTTCCAGATATTGGACCGGCGCGGCGTCGGCGCGCTCATGCGCGAGGCCGTGGCCAAAGGCCGCGGCGCGCGTGCCGACCTGAAAATCGGGATCTGCGGGGAGCACGGCGGCGAGCCGTCGAGCGTGGCCTTCTGCGATCAGCTTGGATTGGACTACGTCTCGTGTTCCCCGTATCGCGTGCCGATCGCGCGCCTCGCTGCGGCGCAAGCCACGATCGGCGCGCTCGAGTAACCGCTAACCGCGCACCGCTAGCGGGCGGCGGTTAGGCGACAGAGGCTCCGAGCCTCTGCGAGATCGACATTGGCGCGGACGACGAAGAGTTTGCGCCAATACGCTTTTCCGGAGAGTTTCGCGATCAGGTCGCTGGCTTCGCGCGCGTCGATCGCACCGCTCGACGTCTGCACGAGCACCGTGCGGTGGTGCTCGGAAGCGCCGAGCGGGAGGCGATGCAGCACCTGCTCCTGCGCGTCACCCCAGACGTTCTGCGCCCCGTAGGCGGCGATCAAGGCCGCTTCGCAGCGTTCGTAATGGGCGAGGTCGTGCTCGGCGTTGAATTCTGCGACCACGGCATAGAGACGGGTGCGCTCGCGCAAGGCGCGCGAGGCGACGCTCTGGTGTTCGCGCAGATCGTTGAGAACGCGCGAATCGTCCCAATCCAGAAACGTCTCGATGGGATCCAGCGCGCGCGGATCCGGCCAGAGCTCTCGCAGCGCATCCTGGAGGATCCGCTCGAACATGCGGGTCGTGTGATGGAAGTACACCGAAGCGAACATCATGTAACGGGCTAGGACGAACGATTCCAGGGCGACGACGCCGCGTGCGTCGATGCCGAGCACGCTGCGGCCTTGATGTTCGATAACGCGCATCGAAGCGACCAACTGGTCCGCATCGTAGCGACCGCTTGCGACGCCGGTAAAATAGCTATCGCGCTGCAGGTAGTCCATGCGGTCGGCGTCGAGATTCGGGCCGCTAACGATCTCGCTGAGCACGGGGTAGCGCCCGTTGTGCGCTCCGAGAATCAGCGACAGCACGTCGTGAGGATCGACGTCGAGCTCCCCGAGATGGTCGACCATCTCGGGGAGTTGGAGCAAGGCGCGCGTGCGGGCTTCGTGCAGCACGCCCAGCACGGCTTCGCAGGCGTGGCTGAACGGGCCGTGCCCGATATCGTGCAACAGCAGAGCGGCTCGCACGAGACGGCGCTGGTATGCGATATCGGCGTCATTCGCGAACGTATCGCGGCCATGCCGGACGATTTCATCGAAGACGCGGGTCCCCATCGCGAGCGCGCCGAGGGCATGCCCGAAGCGAGAGTGCTCGGCCGACGGAAACGCGAGATAGGCCAGTCCAAGCTGCCGCAGGCGGCGCAACCGCTGCATCACCGACGTGTCGAGTAGCCGGGCCTCGTGCTCGTGGAGTTCGATGAAGTGATGGATGGGGTCGAAGATCCGCTTCACACGCGGGTTCTTCGACCCCGCGCTCGAACATGCTGCCTGGAGTCCATCGTGAAATTCGATCAAGGAGCGATCCGCGAAATCCATGCGCGGATCGATATCGCCAGCTTTATCGGCCAGTACGTTCCGCTCAAAAAGCGCGGGAACGATTTGGTGGGCCTATGCCCTTTTCACGGGGAGAAGACGCCCTCGTTCCACGTCCACCCCGACCGCGGATTCTTCAAGTGCTTCGGTTGCGGCGTCGGCGGCGACGTTATCACGTTCATCCAGAAGCTCGAGAACCTGCCGTTCGCCGATGCCGCGCGAATGTTGGCCGCCAAGGCCGGAGTCGAGCTCGAACCGGAAAACCCGCAGACCGCGCGGTCGCGCAGCGAACGCGAAGCCATCTACGAAGCGAATCGCATCGCGACGGAATTCTTCGAGCGTGCCCTCGCGGATGCGCGCGGCACCGCCGCGCGCGCGTACTGCGAGGCGCGCGGATTCGGCGCTGCGACCATTGAGAAATTTCATATCGGCTACGCTCCCGACTCGTGGGACGCGCTCACGCTCGAACTACGCTCCCACGGCGTCGATCTCGACTTGGCGGCCAAAGCCGGCCTGGTTAAAGAGGGTCAGCGCGGCCACTACGATTTCTATCGCGATCGGCTCATGGTTCCAACCTATGCCACCACCGGCGAAGCGATCGCATTCGGGGGCCGCGCGATCGGCGGCGGCGAGCCTAAGTACCTCAATACGACCACCACGCCCGTCTACACGAAAGGGCGGCACCTGTTCGCACTCAACGTCGCGCGCAGGTCTGCCGCGAGCAACCGAACGCTCATCGTGGTGGAGGGCTATTTGGATTGCATCGCCTTACACCAAGCCGGTTTCGAGAATGCGGTGGCGGCGCTCGGCACGGCGTTTACCGCGGAGCAAGCCACCGAGCTACGCAAATATGCGGACAACGTCTTTCTCTGTTTCGACGGCGACGCCGCGGGGAGCAGCGCTGCAACCAAAGCGGTCGATATTGCGTCAAAGGTTATCGAACACACGGGATCCAGCGTCCGGATCGTCGCCCTGCCACAGGGCGAGGACCCGGATAGTTTCGTGAAGGCCCGGGGTGCCGCCGGGTTCGCGCGGCTCCTCGAACTGGCAAAACCCGCAATCGAGTACAAGCTCGATCCGGAGATCGATCGGCTCGCAGCCGGATTCGATTCCCCGTCCGCGGTTGCGCGTAGCGCCGAGGCGCTGATTCGAGAGATGACGCCGCGTGAAGAATGGGACCGCTGGCGCGTGTATGTTGCCGGACGACTGAAGGTGAACGTAGATGACCTTCGGAATAGCCGATTCCTCGCGAACAGCGCAAATTTCGCTCCCCGCACCGGTGCGCCGGGCGTGGTCGGAAGCCGCCATGTCTCCGTACACGGGGCAGCGCGCGGCACGCAGGGCGAGTCCGCCGCATTCGAGCGCGATGTCCTGGAGATCGTTTTCGAGGATCCGGCGCTCGCGCGGGAGTTCGGCGATCGCATCGAACCGTCGCGGTTCCGAAACACCGTTTTTCGGGAAATGTACGAACGGATCGTCCGGAGCGCGGACGATTTGCGCGACACGGCGGACGTCTTCTCGCTCTTCGGGCAGGACGATGCGGCGCTCGAGGTGCTCGCGCAGTTGGGCCGCCGGGATCGAAGCTCGACCGTTCGTTACGGCGACCGGGAAGAGCGGCGAGGCCATTTGGAGCGGGTGGTCGAGCGGTTCGCGCACGAAGACGCGCACCGGCGGTACAAGGAACTAGACGTTCGGACGAACGAGATGCTCACGCAGGGGCAACCCATTCCCGAAGAGCTGTGGCGAGAGTTCGAGACGCTTCGGGCCAAACTAAAAAGATAAATCGGTAGGACGACATTAACAACCAGAGAGAAACAGCGCAGCAGGCGCAGACCCCAGAGCATACGAGAAAGGAGGTGAGGAGTACAAATATGGCACGCAAGAAGGCAAGTGCGGCAGCGACGCAGACCCCGACGCTGACGCTGGACGAACTCAAGAAGAAGCTGGTCGCTCGCGGTAAAGTGAGCGGATCGCTGACCTATGAGGAAATCAACGCGGCGTTCGACGCGCTCGACGACGTCAACCCGGACCAGATCGACGAATTATTTGAAGAGATCTCTGCCATGGGCATCGAGATCGTCGACGAAACCAAAGAAGAGAAGCCCGAAGTTGAGGCCGGCGTCGAAGAACCGATCCCCGAAGGGGTATCGCTCGAAGACCCCGTGCGCATGTATCTCAAGGAGATCGGCCGCGTCCCGTTGCTCTCGATGGAGCAAGAGAAATCGCTGGCCATGCGCATCGAAGCCGGAGTGCTCGAATTGGGCAAGAACGGCACCGCCGATTCCGGCATCGTCGTTACCGGCGAAGAAGCGAAACGCCAGCTCACCGAGGCCAACCTGCGGCTCGTGGTTTCGATTGCGAAGAAGTACGTTGGACGCGGCATGCTGTTCCTGGATCTTATCCAGGAGGGGAACCTCGGCCTCATTCGTGCCGTCGAGAAGTTCGATTATCGCAAGGGCTACAAGTTCTCGACCTATGCGACGTGGTGGATCCGTCAGGCGATCACACGCGCGCTTGCCGACCAGGCTCGTACGATTCGCATACCCGTGCACATGGTTGAAACGATCAATCGCTTGATCAAAATTTCGCGCCAGCTCTTGCAAGAGCTAGGCCGCGAACCGACGGTCGAGGAGATTGCCGAGACGATGGGGCTTACCCCGGAGAAGGTCCGCGAGGTCATGAAGATTTCGCAGGAACCGATCTCGCTCGAAACCCCGATCGGCGAAGAAGAAGATTCGCATTTAGGCGATTTCATCGAAGATCAAGAAGCGGTCGCTCCGGCCGAAGCCGCATCGGTGATGTTGCTCAAAGAGAAAATGGCCGACGTCTTGCAAAACCTCACCGAGCGCGAGCGCAAAGTCTTGGTCCTGCGTTTCGGCTTGGAGGACGGCCACCAGCGGACGCTCGAGGAAGTCGGCCAAGAGTTCGGCGTCACGCGGGAACGCATCCGCCAGATCGAAGCCAAAGCCCTACGCAAGCTGCGCCACCCATCGCGCGGTAAAGCGCTCAAGGACTACTGGTCGAACGAGTAGCCGATCGAGGATTGGATGCTCGCGCTCGCTCTAGCCGTCCTCGTCGCAAGCCCGACGCCGGCTCCGCCCGCCCTGCGAACGATTCAGACGGTGAAGTCTACGCCGTTTTGTAGCGCCCTGCAACGCCACTTCAACGCGGCGTTCGTTCCGATGCTCGGCAACAACCGGTCGTTGCGTATCGTCGGCGGGCAGCTCGACGATTTGAACGGCCTATTCACGCGGCCGACATACGCGAGCGATTTCTACGTCTTGCGCGGCCACCTGATGCAACAAGTCGGTGAGATCGACCGCTCGCTTCCGCAGATCGGAGCGCAAATCGACCGGCTTCGCGCCGGTGCGGCATTGACGAACGATGCCGCGGCCCGCGAACAAATGCTGGCTACGGTTTCCAGCCTTGAGGCTGCCTACGCGATGCAGAAGCAGATCGCGTACGATCTGCATGGCCTGGTGCAGAGCATGATGGAGTACGACCCGCTCGCGCACGATCACCCGGCCGGCGGAATGGACCCATCGGAACTCGGCATCCCGCGCGACATGCGCGATATCAAGAGTTACCTGCGCTACGATTCGCGGCGCGATACCATGCAAAAGGCGCAATCGACGGCCGTCGATCGCGCCTTGGCGCTGGCTCAATCGAGCTGTCAGTAAACGCTACATCGAATCTTTGCCGGCATTTTTGGACGGCTTAACGAGCGGATTCATCATCGCGAAAGCGCCGTTAGGGTTGGGTTTCACCCAAACCTGGAGATCCCAGATGGACGGAAAGACGAAGACGCGCGCGACCTGATCGGGGTTTTTGACGAGCCCCATTTTTACGAGCGTTGCCGATGAGGGATTGGCCAGGCTGCCGCCCGCCGCCAGGAATTTTTTGGTTCCAATCCCGTGATAGTCGCTGCTCATCGGCGGCCCGGCAAGCACGTAGTGCAGGTGCTCGTCGAACTTCTGCCAGCGCGCGGGATTGACACCCCAAAGCTTGGGAGCTTCCGGAGAGCTGCTCTGCATGACCGAATAGTCGGCGCCCAGCAAGTTGCCGTGAACGTCGTACCACAGCTGGCTGGGATGTTCGACGTCGCTACTCTGCCAATGCAGGTTCGCGTAGCTGATCGATCCGCTGCTGTCCTCGTTGGTAAAGCGAAAGTATCCGTCGCGCTCGGCATCGGCAGGCGTTGCATAGCGCGATGCGAGCGCGCGCTGTACCGACTGCACGAATGCGACTTCCGCGCCCTGGGGCTTAGGCGAGGGCGACTGCGCCGCCGAGAGTGCGGAGCATACGGTAAGGACGAGCGCCAGCGTGGCGGTAGTAATGCGTGCGAGCATGCGTTGAGATCCCTTCATGACGACGGTGGTGGGGTGATAGGAGCGTGCCCGGGAGTCACCTGGGTGACCGGCGAGGGCGCCTGCGCCGGGTATCCTGGACCCATCGACGGCTCGACGATCGGCCCGCGCTCTTTCATCGATGCGGGCGTTGCCAAGGGTGAGGATGAGAAGCTTGCGTGCGGGACGTGGACGCCGATTGGGATGGGAGCCGGGGTGGATACGACGGCCGTTCCGTTCGGCGCGATCGCGACGATCGCTTGCGTGCGCGCCTGGAGTTGCGCACCGGACCCGAGTTCGAAGTTTTGCCCCTTGCGAAACACGTGATAGATGTAATGGAACGGAATGACGGCGTCCTCAACGTTATCTTCGATCCCAACCGTGGACGCATGTCCGGCGGTGACGCGCACGGAGAGGCGCGTCGTGGGCGAACGCAACGGGAGCCTCGCGCCGTCAGTCAGGGCGATCGGCTCGAAATAGACGTCGACGTATCCGTAGACGTCTCCCATCTGCGCCGAATTCGCGCCGAGAATCCGCACGATTCCCGGGGTGCCCTCGGGCGCGACGATCCGGCCGTCGATCACGATGGGATCTTTGAGGTGGATCGGAATGCGGTCGCCGGCCTTAGAGCCGTTTGACGAGATCGATCCATCGAGAACGAAGACGAGCGGTGAGTTAAACGGCAGTTCGCGAGCATGCGCCGCCGCAGTCGAAGGCGATGCGGAGGCGGTCGGCCCGGGCGATGGGGTGGTGACGGGGAGCGCGATGGCTCGTTCCGCACCGAACGAGCCAAAGGACACCACGATCGCGCTGACGATCAGCGCGAAACCGGCGGCGTCAGCTCGCGCGTTTCTCCTCGGCCGCAGCGGCGGCGCGCTTTCCTTCTTCAATGAGTTGCTTGACTTTCTGGCCACCTTTTTGTCCGATACGCTCGTAAAAATCTGGCCCATAGCGGTCGCGGGTGGCTTCGCCACCTTTCTTCCCACCCTTCTTACCGATTTGTTCGTAGAACTCGTGACCGTGGGCTTCCTTCGTGGCGAGCCCGCCTTTGCGTCCGATTTGTTCGTAGAACTCGGGACCGTACTTTTTTTTGACCGTTTCGCCGCCTTTTTGGCCGGCTTCACGGACCGACATTCCGCCGGTTTTTTTGGGGGTCTCTGGGGTGCCTGGCATGATGTTCCTCACCTGCATCGCTGGTGCCGCCCAGGAAGGACGGCGATGGTGCTGCACTTACTACAACGTAAGTCCATCGCTCTTGGTTGGGGGTACCGTGTTAGCTTGGGGTTCTTTTTATCGTAAGGCGATCGTCACGCTCGGATTGGCGGGGCTAGTCATGGGAGCGGCACCGGCTCCCGCCCCCTATCCGACGATGCTCCGATTGGAGCGCGCGCGCTCGCTTGGCAGCGGGCAACTGGCAGCCTACCTGGCGTCCGCCGACGAGCCGATTGCGGTTCGCGCAGCCCTAGCGATCGGCCGAACCAAACAACCGGCCGGCGTCGCCCTGCTCGAAGCGCACCTCCGGGATCCGCGCGATGCGGTTAAGGCCATGAGCATCTACGGCCTGGGCCTCATCGCTTCGGGCAGCGATGCCCCCGCGCTGGTCTCCGCCCTGCGAGACCCAAGCGGGGCCGTCCGGGTCGCGGCCGTCGATGCGCTGGGCCGCTACGAAGCCGCAAAGCGCCTCCCCGACCCCTCGGCGGCAGCCCAGGCGCTCCTTCAAACGCTCGTCGCCGATGCCGACCCCATCGTGCAGTCCCGCGCGGCGATCGCGCTGGAACTCTTTCGCGCGGAGGCAAGCGCCCCGAGCATCGCCGCCGGATTGGAGCGAGCGGTCGAAGCTCGAAACGCGCCGGCCGTGCGCCGGGATGCGATGTGGAGTCTCTTCCGCGGCTATGCCGATCGCCTCCCCATAACGTTCTTACGCACCGCTCTTCGCGACCGGGACGATGTGGTACGCATCGAGGCGGTCCGCGCGCTCGGAAAGCGCAAACGCGCCGGCGAACGGCCGCTGCTGCTGCCGATGCTGAACGACCCATCTTGGCGCGTCCAAGAACAAGCCGGCGAATCGCTGCGCGCGATCGCCGGCAAACCCTTCACCGCCGATTGGAAGGCCATCCCCGCATCCGTACATCTCCCCGCACTCTCCGCCGATCCGCTGGCCGCTCTGCCCGCGTTGCCGCGCACGATTGCCCCGGGTAAGCCCAAGGCTCCCAGCGTTGCCGGCGTTCCGAATGCACCGCTTCTCGATCCGCGCACCGCGGCGCAGATGACGCAGCCCGCACCCGGCATGCATCCGCGCGTGCGCATCGTCACAACTAAGGGCAACGTCTACGTCACGCTCTTTCCCGAATGGGCACCGCTGACGGTTGCCAACTTTCTCAACGTTGCCGCGCACGGCTACTACGACAACAACCGCTGGTTCCGTATCGTCCCGGATTTCGTCGTGCAAACCGGCGACCCGAACGACGACGGCAACGGCGATGCCGGTTACACGATCGGCGCCGAGGAGAACCCGCTCGCGCAGGGCACCGGCGTAATCTCGATGGGCATGAATTACGATTCCAAGACGAACACGCCGCTCCGCGATTCGGCCGGAACGCAATACTACGTCACGCTCTCGCCGCAGTATCACCTCGACCGCGATTTCACGGTCTTCGGGCAAGTGACGTCGGGATTCGACGTCCTCGCGCATCTTGTCGAATCCGATCGCGTCATTCGCGTCGAACGCATCGCGGACGTGCGCTTGTAGCGTGCGCTCGTTGCGTTGCGCGGAGCCCTAGCGCGAGGGTATTTCGGGGAACCGTTCGTCGAGACGCATCCTGCGTCTCTCCTACTCGTGCGTTTTTGTGCAACTTCCAAAGGAAGTTCGGCATCCTGCCTTTTGCACAAAAATCGCACGTTCCCCGAAACACCCTCGCGCTAGGGCTCCGCGCAACGCAACGCAGTTCAACGGCTGGATTACTGCTTCGAATCGATGAGGATCGTTACGGGGCCCTGGTTGACGAGTTCGACTTCCATGTCGGCGCCGAACGATCCGAACGCTACCTCGATGCCTAGGCGCTTCACGCATTCGCCGACGCGTTCGTAGAGCGGGCGCGCGAGCGGCTCTTTGGCGGCCTGGATGAACGATGGGCGTCGCCCTTTGCGCGCGTCGCCCAGAAGCGTGAATTGCGAGACTAAGAGCATCGCGCCGCCGACGTCGAGCAACGAACGGTTCATCGCGCCGAGATCGTCTTTGAAGATGCGCAAGTTGGCCAGTTTTTCGGCCATCCAATCCGCATCCGCTGCGGCGTCGTCGACGCTGACGCCGAGCAACACCAGGAGCCCGGCCTCGATGTTGCCGGTGGTTTCGCCATCGACGCTGACGCAGGCTCGCGAGACGCGCTGGACGACCGCTCGCACTATTTTGAGAACATCGAGGATATCGCGAAGAACATGTTTTCGCGTCGCTCGAGGACGCGACGGTAGAAATAACCGGCCCAGTGCGTGCCGAACGGCACGTAGACTCGCATGCGATAGCCCTGCGCGACGAGGTCGCGTTGGAGCCCGGGGCGACAGCCGTAGAGCATCTGGAACTCGAAGCGGTCGGAGGCGACGCCCTCTTCGCGCGCGACGGCCTTGACCGCTTCGATCAGTTCCTTATCGTGCGTCGCGATTCCGGGATAGGTGCCGCTCGTAAGCAATTCGCGGGCGAGCGCGAGATACTGTTCGCGAATCTGCGGCATCTCTTTGATTGCGATCTCGGCCGGCTCGTTATACGCACCCTTGCATAAGCGTACGCGCGCGCCGATTTCGATCGCGCGCCGCACGTCGGCGGGCGTGCGTTTGAGGTACGCTTGCAGAACGATGCCGACGTTCTTGTTTTTTGCGAACGCGCGTTCGAAGACGCGTAGCGTGGCGTCGGTAACGGCCGTGCCCTCCATATCGATCCGTACGAAGGGGTCGGCGTTGCGCTGCGCGTGTTCGAGGATCCGCGTGAGGTTATCGAGGGCAAAATCTTCGTCGATCAGCAGCCCCATCGCCGTGAGTTTGATCGAGACGTTGGTATCCGCACCGCTGGTACGGATGGCGTCGAGCATGGTGATATATGCATCGCGGGTCTTGAGCGCGGCGTCGCGCTCGAGGACGTCCTCGCCCAGAAAATCCAGGGTCGCGCTCATATGCTGCGCGTTGAGGTCGCGAACGGAGCCGATCGCGGCGTCGATGCTCTCGCCTGGAACGAAGCGCTTGGCGAGAAAGAAAAAATTCCGTTGAAAGGTGGAATCGGGGGCAAAAATTCGATCGAGTACAGCCATTGCCGGGCTATAATACGACGTTCGGCCACAAAATCCAGGCATCCGCCATCCGAAGTCGGCCGGCCTGGCGCCGGCCTCCGGTGCCCCACCGGCAGCCGGAAGGAGAAAGATCGAGCGCGCTACGTGTCGCATCACCCTGAAAGTTTACAAACAGTATCGGACGGGCGGCGAGGCCGCTCGCCGATAGACGCGAATGGCGGTGGCATGGCGCAGCGTAATTGGCGGGTTCTCATAGCGGATGACGATCCCGCAATCTGCACCTTGATCGATACGGTCCTTCGGAAGGGGCCGTACGATATGATCATGTGCAACGATGCCGAGAGCGCCCTGGTCTCGGTCGATCGGGACGGGCCCTTCGATATCATCATCTGCGACTTTATGCTGCCCGGCATCTCCGGCATCGATTTGGTCGAGCGCTTGCGCGCCAAGGATCGGACGCGCGGCGTGCCGATTTTGATGATTTCCGGGCATACGAACTATGCCATGGACGGCCGTGCGAAGAACGCCGGGGCGAATCTCTTTCTGAACAAGCCGTTTACGATTTCGCAGCTTCGTGCGGCAGTGAACCAGCTTCTTTCAAGTTCCGGCAGAAAAGACTCGTACTCCGGCACTCCATCGCGTTAGCTCCGACCATGATCACTATCGCTGCCGCAATCAAAATCGTTGTGATCGCGCTCTCCCTTGCCCTCGACGTGTTCGCGGTGAGCGTAGGCGTCGGTGTCCGCGGGGTCCCGCGCAAGGAAAAAATTCGGATCGGCGTCGCGTTCGCCACCGCCGAGATCGTGATGAATCTCGCGGGAGCCGCCCTCGGCTTGGTCATCGGGAGACTGCTTGGCGAAGTTGCCGGCTATATTGGGTTTGTGGCGCTGCTCGTCTTGGGCTGCTTTATGATCTTCGAGAGCCGGCGCGAGGCCAGCCACCCGATCGATATGTCGCGCGGGTGGGGGCTCTTCATCGCCTCGCTCTCGATCAGCCTCGATTCCTTGGGTATCGGATTCTCGATCCTGTACATCAACGTGCCGCTGGTGGAGTCTCTGGCGGTGATCGGCATCGTCTCCATCGCGGCAACGGCAACCGGCATTACGCTCGGACGACGCCTGGGCGTGCATATCGGCGAACATGCCGAACTGCTGGGCGGAATTCTCCTCGCCCTTACGGGCGCAACATTTATCGTGCTCAAGGCGCTCCACATCGGCTAAACGAAGGCTCGCATCGATATGCGAGTTGGGGACGCGATCCTGGATCTGGCGCTGGCGACCGGCGCACCGTCGCTTTTTTTCGTCGGCGTCGGGAAAAACGTCGGCAAGACCGTCGCGATGCGCGCGGTCTACGAGGCGACCGTTCGCGCCAGCATGACCGTTGGACTAGCATCGATCGGACGCGACGGCGAGGCCATCGACAGCGGTGACGGCCAGCCCAAACCGCGGCTGTTGCTGCGCCCCGGTGCCGTCATCGCGACGGCGCGTTCCGTATTGCCGCAGTCACCCGCAAGCCGCATTCTCGACCTCTCGACGCTGGTTACCGCGGCCGGTTCGCTGCTCTACGCTCGCGTCGTGCACGACGGCTACTACGAGCTGGTGGGGCCTCCGACCGCATCCGGCGTACGCGACGCGGTCACCGGTTTGATGCGGTACGCCTCGTATGCGCTCGTCGACGGCGCGGTCGATCGCGTTGCGGCGCTGGCCGGCGGCGGGGACGCGATCGTGGTCTCGGTCGGCGCCGACGCGGCTTCGACCATGGACGACGCGGTCGCGCAAATACGCGCGCTGGTTGGCCGGCTGCGTATCGCGCAATACGACCCGACGGTGGAACACGTGCGGATCGAAGGGGCCCTCACGCCGGCGATGGTTTCGCAACTGGTCGCGCAACGGGAGCGGCGCGCGATTCTTTTGCGCGATCCGACGCAACTCGCGATGGCGGGCCCTGCCGCAACCTACGCGCTCGAACACTTGAACTTGCGCTGCGAACGCCCGCTGCGGGTGGTGGCGGTAACGGTGGCGTCGAGCGGTCGCGAGCGCGCTTTCGAACCGCGTGAATTTGCGCGCGCGGTTGCAGCCGCGACCGGTTTGCCGACGTTCGACGTCTATGCCGGCGCGGTGGCGGCGTGATGGCCGGGCCGGCGATCGACCGGAGTTCGCTCCACGCGATCGAGGGTACGTGGCTGGAGGTACGCCTGACCCCGTCGAGCGAGTACGGCTTGCGCGCGTTCGCGGCGCTGCGGGCGTTTGCTCCGGGAGAAGAGGCCCGGGCCGCGGCGTGCGCGCAGCGCATCGCGCGCGTTGCGGCATCGCTCGAACCATCGCGGCTGGACGCCGCGCGCGATGTCCTGCGCCGCGCTCCGGATGCCGCCGGTGCCCTCGCAAGAGCGGCGATGGGTGAAGCGCTGGCCGACGTGCAGTTTCTGGAACTGCAGCGCTGCTTCGATGCGATGATCGCGCTGGACGCCCTCCTGGAATGCGCGGTGGATGCGGAGCCGTGCGCGAACGACGCCGTGCGTCAGGTTGTCGCAGCGCTCGACCCGGGCCGGTCGGGTGCGTTTGGATTCTATCTTTCGGACGCATTCGATCCGCGACTCGGTGAAGGACGAAAGGCCCTGACCGGTTCGCAGGCGCAGGTCGATGCCGCACGCGGTCGTGCTGCGGCAACTATCTGTGCGAGGCTGGGTCGCGAGGAGATCTCCGGCAACGAATTCATTGTCATGCGCGCGGACGTTCCGGCTAGCGGCCTCCCCGCCGGCATGCGCGTGATTCGCGAAGCCGCAACGTACCTCGTTTGCGAACTCGATGCCGACGAAGCGACGCTCGGTGCGATCGAACGCCGCGACGGCGCGCTGGCGAGCGTGGCCGAGGCGGAGGAGTGCGTACGCGAACGGCTCTCGACGGTGTTGCGCGAACGCGCGGCGGCGCTGGACGCAGCGATGCAAGCGTTGGGTACGCTCGACGTGCTGGTCGCCCAGGCGCGATTCGTACAATCCTATCGGTGCGTGGTTCCGGAGTACGTCGCGCGTGCGGCGATGGCGTTTAGCGGCGGGCGTCATCTGCCGACGGTCGAGGCGCTGGAGCGCGACGGGCGTGCCTTTACGCCGCTCGATCTCGAACTCGACGGCGTCGCCGTGCTGACGGGGCCGAATATGGGCGGAAAGAGCGTCGCATTACGCACGTGCGGCTTTATTGCGCTTTGCGCCGCATACGGGCTTCCGGTGCCCGCGACGCATGCGCGCGTCGGACTCTTCGACGACATCGCGTGGCTTGGCATCGGAGGCGACGACGAGCGCGGATCGTTGCTCTCCTCGTTCGCTACCGAAGTCGTGCGACTGCGCGATCTCTTCGCACGCGGAGCGCAGCGAAGACTGTTGCTTGTGGATGAGTTTGCTCGGACGACCACCCCGCACGAAGGCAAGGCGCTCCTGATTGCGGTGATCGAGCGTTTGCGCGAGCGCGGCGTTTGCGGCATCGTGGCCACGCATCTCGGCGGAATCGCCGGCGCGACGGGCGCGACGCATCTCGCGGTACGCGGCCTGCGCGGGATCCCGCATCGCCCCGCAACGGCCGACCTGCATGCGGCGCTGGCCGCACTAGCGGATTCGATGGACTACACCATTGCCCAGGTGAACGGGCCCGGCGAAGAACGCTCGGATGCGATCGCTCTTGCGGCGTTGCTTGGCCTGGACGAGGCCCTGATCGCAGCGGCGAGCGCCGCCTTTAGTCAGCCGTAGCGAGCAATTACTCAGCGCCTTCTGCGTTCTAGGCGCGCAACAGATCGGTCAAATCGGAGTTCATCGGGATCGCCGCCTTGGGCCAAAAAGATCTCGCAGACTAAGGGCCAAATCGCCTCGGCGCGTTCGAATGCCGCCGCCTCGGCCTTTGAATGGCGACGTGTGCCGTCATGCTTGTGCGGCGTTTCTCCGCCCGGCCTTTGAAGGCGTCCGACGCGTCTGCCATGTACTTCAAGTATTCGACGGCACCGGGGAAACGCTTGCAATCACAGGTGTAACCCGGAGCCGGCATCGGGAGTAGAGGCCCGTATATGAACTCTCGCCGTGCAGCACTTGAATCGCTGGCGATCCTTGGAACGCTGGCGCAGATCGCTATTGCCGCTTGGGGGCTCGGCACACTTCCCGATTCCATCGCCGTGCATTTTGGACCGGATGGAGTGGGATACGGTTCAAAACTCTCGCTCCTCCTGTTGCCCGCATGCGGCGCATTTACATATCTCGTGAGTGGTTTCGCGGCGAGCTCGGCGCAACCGCGGGTGAACCTGCCGATGAAAATCACGATTACTCCGGAGAACCGCGCTGCCGTTAATGCGTTGAAACGCGAGATGGTTTTGGTTACCAAGGCGGCGCTAGGAGTAGGATTTGCCGCCATAGAGTGGCAGTTGGTCTCCAGTGCCCGGGGAACGCTTTCGCCCGGTTTTATCCCGACAATCGTCGGATTTTCCGTGCTGGTGCTCGCGCTGACTACCGCGTACACAGTCGCCATCGCCAAGGCCGCAAAGCCGCGGCCGGAGTAGCCTGCGGGCTGCGGGGAGAAGTCCGGGGCATGGAACCGCTCATCATCACCTGCGCGCCGGTCGGGGGCGAGATCATGCCCGACCAGACGCCTCACCTGCCCGTTACTCCGGAACAACTCGGGCAGACCGCTGCCGCGATTCGCGAGGCCGGCGCCTCGATGGTTCACGTGCATTGCCGCAACGACGACGGGACGAACACGCACGACGTCGAGCGTTTCCGCGCAGCCTTCGCCGCGATCCGAGCGCAGAGCGATCTGATCGTGCAGTTCTCCACGGGCGGTGCGATCGGGATGACGCCGCAGGAGCGATCGAGCATCTTGCAATTGCGTCCCGAAATGGCGACGCTCACATGCGGCAGCGTCAACTTCGGCGACGACATCTTTGAAAACAGCTTCCCCATCATGCGCGGCATTCTGGCAAAGATGCACGAGTACGACGTGAAGCCGGAGCTGGAGATTTTCGATAAGGGCCACCTCGCGAACGCGCGCCGCCTGGCTAGCGAGGGCGTCCTCACGCTCCCGCAGCACGCCGACTTCGTCCTCGGTGTTCCCGGCGGCTTGGAGGCGACGGTTCAAAACCTCTGCGAGCTCGTGGACGATCTCCCGGCGGGCTGCACTTGGACGGTGGCAGGGATCGGACGCCAGCAGTTGCCGCTTGCCATGGTGGCGATCGCGATGGGCGGGCACGTCCGGGTCGGATTGGAGGATAACCTCTATTACAGTAAGGGCCGCTTGGCGCGGAACGAGGAGCTGGTCGCTCGCGTTGTCCGCATAGCGCAAGAGGCCGGACGAGCCGTGGCCACCCCCGACCAGGCGCGCGAAATTCTCGGCCTGCGGAAGCTCGCGGCCGCCTGACTGCCCGCTTCGTGGCCCGGAGGGTATGCGGGCCCGGGCTTCGTAACTAGGCCCGGTTTGTTGGAGGGCACTATCCCTGTTTAACTACGTGGTGCGGCGTACGCTGCAGTCGATTCCGCTCCTGTTGCTGATTTCGTTCATTCTGTACATCATTTTGAACAACGCGCCGGGCGGGCCGTTAGCGCCCTATCTTCAGAATCCGCACATCACCCCGGCCGATATCGCGCGCCTCAAGGCCAACCTCGGGCTCACCCCGCCGGCCGGCGTGCCGGATTGGCTGTGGACGATCGTGCGCTACTTCAAGTGGCTCGGTCAGGTCTTGCAAGGCAACTTCGGGTACTCGACCAGTAACTCGCAGCCGGTGATGCAGGCGATCCTCGAGCGTCTCCCCGCGACGCTGGAGTTGATGGGCGCCTCGTTCATCCTCTCGGTCGTGATCGGCCTCGCGGCCGGGATCTTCTCGGCGATCAAGCCGTACTCGTTCGCCGATTACTTCATCACGACGCTGGCCTTTTTCGGCCAGTCGATGCCGGTGTTCTGGTTTGCGCTGATGCTGCAACTGCTCTTTGCGGTGCACGGCATCCCGCTGCCGTTCGGTTACATCATTCAAACGCCGTCGGCCGGTATGTCGAGTATGGATGCGTTTAACTTGGGCGATCGGCTCTCGCATTTGGTTCTGCCGGTGATCGTGCTCTCGTTGCTCTCGCTGGCGCTCTACAGCCGGTTCATGCGCTCGTCGCTGCTCGAGGTGATGAAGACCGACTACATGCGAACCGCCGCTGCGAAGGGCTTGGATTTTACTACCATCCTCTTCAAGCATGGATTGAAGAACGCGCTGATTCCGGTCGTGACGATCCTCGCACTCTCGCTGCCCGGCGTGCTGGGCGGCGCGATCGTTACTGAGACGATCTTTGCGTGGCCGGGCGCCGGACGTATGTTCTACAATGCGCTCCAGCAAAGCGACATCGCCTTGATGATGGGTTACTTGCTCATCCTCGCATTTTTCGTGGTCTTTTCGAATCTTTTGGCGGACGTGCTCTACGCGTGGCTCGATCCGCGCGTGAAGTACGACTAGGGGACGTATGGCAACCACTCTTCCAGTTCAACCGAACGTCTTCCAAGAGGACGACTTTCAATCGACCAAGGTGACGTTTTGGACGCGTCTGCGCCGGCATAGGCTCGCCGTTGCGGGCTTTGTCGTGCTCACGCTGATCGTGCTGGCGGCAGTCTTCGCTAAATGGCTCGCGCCGTTCGATCCGAACGCCATCGACAACGTGCACTGGCTCGGCAATCCGCTGCCGCCGTGCTTCGTGGACGGCTCGCTTTGCGCCAAGCACTTGCTTGGAACCGATGAAGTAGGGCGCGATCTGCTCTCCCGCTTGCTCTTCGGCGCGCGGATCTCGCTCACGGTCGGCGTCTTTGCGGTAGTGATGGAAGTGGTGATCGGCACGTTCCTGGGAGCGATCTCCGGGTACTACGGCGGCTGGATCGATTACGTCATCATGCGCATCACCGACGTCTTTCTCTCGATCCCGCTCCTGCCGCTGCTCTTGGTCCTCACGGCCATCGTGGCGGCGAGCTCGTCGAAGGCGGCCCTGAACTTCGGCGTGATCGTGCTGATCATCGGTGCTTTATCCTGGCCGAACGTCGCGCGCTTGGTGCGCGCTTCGTTCCTGACGCTGCGCGAACGCGAGTTCGCGGAGGCCGCGCGGGCGCTGGGCAACAACGACATGCGGATCATTTTCCGCCACCTCTTGCCCAATGCGATCGCGCCGATCATCGTTCAGGCGACGCTCGACGTCGCCAACGTCATCGTCCTGGAGTCCACCCTTTCGTATCTAGGCTTCGGCATTCAGCCGCCGACGGCGTCGTGGGGCAACATGCTGGCCAACGCGCAAGCGACGCTACAGACGGCATGGTGGGCGGCCGTCTTCCCGGGTGTAGGAATCCTGCTAACGGTCCTTTCGATCAACTACATCGGCGACGGATTGCGCGATGCACTTGACCCGAACATGAGGTAGGGGATACTATCTATCGGTTGCCGCCCACCGGGCGGCTCCATGTACCTCTGTGCGCGAGTGGCGGAATTGGTAGACGCACTAGCTTGAGGTGCTAGCGCTGGCAACGGCGTGCTGGTTCGAGTCCAGTCTTGCGCACCAACCCGGAAAGCCTTGCAAACACTACGTTTGCGGGGCTTTTCTCTTTTTTGAATGTGCCGATTTTCGAGCGTTGCGAAAGTGAATGTATCTCACTTTGTATCTCACCTTCTGAAAACCGTATCCCAAGAGCCTAAAAGAAAATAGCCCTTTGCAGGGCCGTAGAGGGGTCTGAAGCGGTTTGCCAAGGCCTAAGTATCAGGTCAACCCTGAACCCGCTACCAGGGCCTCGAAACGCGCAGCTAGAGCCCCCTGGTCCTCGGGTATCGCGTGACTGTAGGTATCCAAGGTGATAGACGGCTTGGCATGGCCTAGACGTTTGCTCACAGCGACGATGAACGCCCCGTCCCGCAACAGCCGGGTGGCACAGGTATGCCGGAGGGCATGAAAGTGGGAGTGCGGGAGCTCGGCCTCTTTAAGCAGAGCAGTCCAAGCGCGATTGAAGTCGCGGCGGTCCCACGGCTCCCCGGTGGCCTTGGCGAACACGAACCCAGCATTTCGGAGGTTGGCTGCGAGGTGCTTTCGCAAAACGGCCACCGTCGAAGGCGCTAGTTGTATTTCCCGGTGAGAGGCGTCCGTCTTGGTTAGGTCCTCTAGCACAGGCCCACCAACCACGGTATTCAAGGTCCGACGAATTAGCATTTTATTACCCGCTAAATCGACTTTTTGTAAACCGAGAAGTTCGGCTTCTCTAGCCCCGGAATCTAAAGCTAAACGTATCAAAGCTTCCCAAGGCTTCCCGGCCACGTAATTCAATAGTTTCAATTCATCCTCTGGACTAAAAGCCTCGACGTTCGAAAACTTAGGCTTTTGCGGTTTAACCTGCTTCGGTAATTTAATCGGATTAAATTTGAATTTACGAAGTTCGACGCCTACTTCAAAGGCCGCATGAAGCGTTTTATAAATTCGAAATAGCGTTTGTTCCGAAGCTCCAGCCTTACGACGGCTGTCAAAATAAGTGATTATTTCCGCAGAGGTCAACTGGCTAATCTGGATTTTTTCGACTGCTTGCCCGTAAACGTGGGTCTTTAAAGTAGAAGTGACAAAAGCCCGATAAGTAATTCTGCAATTCGGACTTATCATCTCGAACCAGGAGCGCAAATACTCCCCTACAGTCCCAGGGGGCAGATTAGCCTCGCGCTGCTCCTCAACAAAACCGTCTATCTGGCGTTGGACCTCAGCCTTCCTGGTGCCGACAAACCACCTGGTTTTGCCCGCATGGTATACCCGGCCACGGTAGTACCCGGGCTTCAGGGGGTGCTTGCCGATAGATTGGGAGCCGTCTTTTCTAGCCATACTTAACTCCTACGCGTGCGATTGCCACCAGCCCTTTTCGGCCAGGTCCTGAACCTTCTTTTTACTATAATAATTCAATCTACCATGCCGAATGCGAGTTAATAGCCCGCTCTTCAGTACTACGGTGTAAAAAGTGGTTGGTCCACAACGTAAAATAAGCTGCGCTTCTTTAGCGCTAATGATTGAAGTGTTACCCTGCGGTAACTGTGACTCACGCATACTCGTTATATATAGGCTATTAGCACATGTTTCTGAACACCTCGAAATAAAAAAAAATGTTAGTAAAATACTCGAGCACAAATCGAGTGCTATATAATTGTCGCCAAAGCAAAATTAGTTTTTTCAGATGTTAGCCCAACGAAAAAACGCACTATGATATGGATGAACGACGGCAGGAATGCTGCCGAAGTTACTACCTCCGGTAGCATCGCAAGATAAGCGCCGAGGCGTGTCCCCTGCAGAGGGGCATTGAAAGCCCATCCGGTCCCGCGTTTATGGCGCGGTTAACGATGGGCGCACGATAACGATTGGTGACGGCACGCAAAGCCGGATTGCCTTTCTCCGACCGTGTCCCGCACGGCGGGCGTTGCTTAACGCAATGATGTCAAATGCTGCAGTCGTCGAAGCAGTTTCCGGGAAAAGACACCAATCGTCATCGTTTCTATTTTTAGTTCGTTTTCCGGCCTCCTCTGGGACCGCAAGGCCCCGCGCCGAGAGCCAGGGCACAAGTTTACGGCCCGGAGGCGACCACGCTCTATTAGGCCCCGAACGGTCTTTTCGGAGCAATTAAGGGCCCGCGCTACGTCTTTGATTTTCAGGACCATTAAAGAGTTCTTATAATTCCCTTCGTTTCCATGTATTATCCCGCGTCCTTAAGGGGTGTGTATTTCAATTTGCATTGACCGTCCCTATTATTACCAATGGGACGGTTGCGTCAAGCGGATTGCTAAAGTAATTTACTATTGCGCGAATACTCGGGCACGAATCGATTACTATATAATATGCGGCAATTTACAAATGCTTATTTCGGATGTTCGAATATCGAACAGGTGTAGCATTGATTCTCGTCGCCACTTCGCATCGGCAACTATCTACGTTACTTGATTATCAAAGGAAGCCGACGTGGAACCACCGTTCACCACGTCGGCTAGTTGCGCGAAAGCCAACATAGAACCATAAACAGATATTGCGCTATAGCTTTACTACGACATGTTACGAAGTCGGTTATTTTTTACTATATTAGTAAAGCGATGGTAACAATAGAGGGTAGTGATACGCATTTCCTACACTCGTGTAGGAGCTTCAAAAGCCCCAGGCTATTCTTGTTTGTTACTGTCGCACGTACAAATAACAATTCTGGGGTTTTTAATATTTATCAATGCAGACATTATTTAAGAAACAAAAATTTTGCGACCTATGGGAGGGCAATTGGCAGGAGTACTATTTGAAACCTCATCAGGCAGATGCGTCCCTGCTGAATTACTTGTATCTGGTTTTTAAAGATGAAGAGGAATTAT